>PJUI01000101.1_pt1 | contig 78235 bp, 65 predicted proteins | sample 1512201 | NCBI WGS metagenome assembly PJUI01 (sample SAMN08177670, study PRJNA422409) | Feces metagenome, whole genome shotgun sequencing project. | isolation source: Chicken feces (2) enriched on wood chips | host: Gallus gallus | place: USA: Madison | collected 2015-01-15
GAGGTTGTCGACGTCGGTGTCAGTGCCGACGCCGGCATTGCCGGTGATCACGTTGCCAGTGGTATTGACCGGCGCGGGGCTGCCGTCGGTGGCACCCGCACTGACAGTACCCTGGTCGTCCACAGCTACCGGGGCATCGTTGGCGCCCTCAACGGTGATGACCAAGACACTTACGGAGCTCAGGCCACCTGCATCGGCCATCTGATAGGTGAACTGCTCGACCAGCGTCTGGCCAGGCGAAAGCGCTTGCACAGCGGCATTGCTGTTATCGATGACATAGCGGTAGCTGCCATCGGCATTGATCGTCAAGGTCCCGAAGTTCGCCAGCACGCTGGTCGGCTGGCCGCTGGCAACGGGGATGATTCGTCCGCCGCCCAAGCCGTCGAAGCGTACCGCACTGACTTGCTTGGTCTCGCCCAAGGCCACGGCGTCCACGTCGGTGTCGTTGTCCAGCACATTACCGCTGGCATCCTGCCCAGGCGTCCCGTTGTTGGTACCCCCCGCTTCTATGGCGGTGGCGGCATCGCCTTGTGCAACAGGGGTGTCGTTGGCACCGTGGATATTGATCTGCAGCGCCGCGCTGCTGCTCAGGCCGCCGCTGTCGATGATGTCGTAGGCGAATACCTCTGTAATGAAATCACCCGCTGTGCGCAGCGACTGCACCGCTGGGTTGGCGTTGTCGACGATGTACTGGAAACCACCGTTCGCGGTAATCGACAACGTGCCGTACAGGCCCTGCAAGGTGGTGACCCCATTGGCGGCCACCGCCACGCCAGCAGGGGTGGTGCTGCTGGCAACACGGGTCACCGAGAGCACGTCGTTGTTGGTCTGGATATCGACGTCGGTGTCGTTGGCCAGCACGTTGCCGGTCGGGTTCACACCAGGGTCGGCGTTGTTCAAACCACCGGCTTCCACGGCGACGGCCAGGTCGGCATTGGCGAGCGGGGCATCGTTGACTGGGTCGATGACGATATTCATCACATCGGTGTCGGTCAGCGCATCGGCTGGGTTCTGCCCGGGAATACCGTCACCGTTGAGCGGGGAGTCGCCGAAGTTGCCCTGATCATTGGTGACCATGGTCAGGGTTTCCTGGTCGCGGAAGGTATTGAAGTCCTGGTCGCCTTTGTAATAGAGCTGGCTCAGCAACACGTTCAGTTCGTTCAGGGTCCCGCTGAGTACCAGGCTGCGGCCTGCGCTGGTCGGTGGTGTAGCAGTGCCCGCAGGCGGGGTCGGGGTCTGCCAGATGACGCCGTGCACCACCGTGAGGGTGATGGTCATGATGCCGTCAGTGTTACCCGCGTTTACATCCACGTCACTGATGGCCAGGCCACCGATGTGTAGCACCGTGTCTTCCTGGCCGTGTTGGTCGGAAACGGTGTTGACTGGCGCCTCGTTGACATGCACGTAGCCGGCATCGGCGGTGCCGGTAGTGCCTTCACCGAGGGTAAGGTCGATGCTGCCCAGGCCGACAGCCGCAGCGCCGCTGTCGGTATCGATGCGCACTCGGTAATTGCTGCCGGCACTGGCTTGATGGTCCTGCGCCACGGCGATCAGGTAGCTGCCCGAAGGCAGCAGTGCAAACTGGTAGAGGCCGCCGTTGGCGGTGAGGGTGTTGAAGGTGCGGTCGTCGGCGCTGCCGAACACGCCATCGTCGCCGGCCCACGTCAGGGTCACGGTAATGCCGTCCAGGCCTGGGCCGTCGGGGGTGATGTTGTTCGTGGCGCTGCGGGTGTCGTCCCACAATGTGCCCTGGATCACGCCCATGCCGGCACCGTCGCTGAGGATGTAGTTGTTCAGCCCGCCGGGACCGTCCTGGCCGGTGCGCTCGCCGGTGCTGCCACCGGCAGTGGCGGGCAGCGAGCCGCCCCATCCGTTGGTCTCGAAATCGCTGGGCAGGCTGGTCCAGGTCAGTACGGCGGCGCTGGCGGCGTTGTCGGCGATGGTGACGTTGGGCAGGGTGACGGTATAGATCACCTGGACCGAGTCATTTGGTGCTAGGCGGTCGAAGTCCACGGCGATTGCCGTGCCATCGCTGAAACTGACGCCACTGGGCAGGTTGCCGAGGTCCAGCGCCACGCCGTTGAGCAGGATGCTTTGTACCTGATAGTTGCTGCCACTGGGGAACTGGTCGGCGAGGTGCGTGTTGTAGGCGGGCGCGCCGCCGTCCTGGGTAAAGCTTACGGACACCGTGGCATTGGTCGTGCCGCTGCCTGGGGTCACATCGACGACCGATTTGTCCGGGTTGGTGAAGCTGGGTTCCACCACGCGCTCGAACACCGTGTCGCTTTTGCCTCGGTCCACGCCACCGTTTTCGCCCACGTGTTCGAACACGGTCATGCCCAGCTGGCTGTTGGCGTGGTTGCCCGCCACGTTGCTGACCCGCACGTTGAACTCGAGGATCACGCCTTCGATGTCGCTGTCGTTGGCTTCGGTGTTGGTCAGGTTGCCGAGGTTGAAGGTGATGGTCTGGCTGCCGTCGGCATTGGGGGTGATCACCAGTCGGCCATTGTTGCCGTCGAAGATGCCTGACGGCGTCGTGCCACTCAGGTCGGTGTGGATCGGCAAGGCCACGTCGCTGTCCTGGTTGCCGGTCATGTACAGCGCGCCGCCGCTGAGCAGGTCGGCCGCATCGGTGGTAAGGCCGCCCAGTTGGCTCGATACCATGGCAATCAGGATATTGTTGAGGTCGGCGGGGATGAACTCCAGGCCCGCGGCCAGTTCGATGCGGATCTGGTAATCGGGGTTGTCGCCGGTGGGCACCAGCACCGCCACGCGGTAACGGACGATTTCACCGACCACTACGGTTTCCAGCAAACCACTGGTGTCGGTAGCGCCGCCGCTGTTGGTGGCCGGTGGCGTGTCGGTCACACCGCCTACTCGAGATACCTGAATGCCATTGGTGACCGGGATCAGCAGGGCACTCAGCACGCGGTAATCGTTGAGTGCGCCTGAATTGAGCCGGCCGTCGTCACCGCTGCGTTCGCCATTGGCGGTGTCGGTGGTGTTACTGGTGCCGTCCAGGCTGCTCCAGCGCACTTCGACATTGTTGGGGATTGCTGCTTCGCCTGCGGCAGTGGCGTTGACCACGCCGGACAAGGTAATGACGATGCTGCCGCCGTTGGCAATGTCGACGTTGGCACCATTGGCAGTCACCAGTTGGCCGTTGAGAATGACGAAATCGACGCCGCCGTTGTTGCTGGCCCCGCCGTTGTACTTAATCGTGCCACTGATCACCAGGTTGTCGATCTCGGTCGGCAGCACGTCCAGCAGGCTGATGTCGAACGCATCAGTGCCTGAGTTGTTGGCCACGGTGATGGTGAAGGTGACGGTATCGCCTTCGTCGAATCCGCCGAAGGTCGGGGTCGAGGTTACCTGCTGGGTGACGCTCAGAGTGGGTTCGACGATGGTAGCGCCAGGTTGCTGGGCACTGGTGATGCTGCGGTCCACCGCAGTGGCGCCATTGGGCGTGGCGCCGTCTGGGTCGCTGTAGACAAGCTGCGCGCCGTTGTTGAGTGTGGTGCCTTGCTGGTTGCCGGCCACGTTGCTGGCCACCAGCACCAGGCGGATGACGAAACTGTTGTTGCCAATGATGTTGTCGGCCGTGCTTCCGGCGCTGCCGAACACCAGCAGCAGGTCGGCGCCGTCGCTGCCGTCCAGGGTCACCGGGTTGACGTTGAGCACGCCGTTGAAGTTGGCCGTCAAGGCAGCGCTGCCTGCCGTGGTGGTGATGATTTCATAGCCCAGGTTGCCATTGAAGCGCGGGTCCAGCCGCAGCCCGGGGGGGATCAGGTCGTTGACGCGCAGGCTGCCCGTGGAGCCCTCCGGCAGGCTGACGACGATGTCGTAGGTAATGCTTTCGCCGATGACCAGGTTGCTGCCTGTGGTGTGCGTGGCGCTTGAATCATCCTCGGTGAGGGTGCCGTTCTTGTATGTCTTGCTGATGGTCGGCGCGGCAACCTGCTGGTTGGCGACTTCCGTGAGGTCGGTCGGGGTGAAGTCCTGGCCGCCATCGACACTGGCGTAGTAGGTCAGTGCTGCGGTGCTCTGCAAGGTACTGGAGGCCAGGATGGCATTGTCGACGGTGACGTCATAGGTAATGACCACCACGTTGCTGCCAGCAAGATCGCTGGCGGTACCGGCGCGGCCAGCCAGCAAGGTGGCCTGGCCGTTGGCGTCGAGAAAGGTGATGGCATTGCCGTTGATGCTGTAGTCGCTGCCCAGCACCAGCAGGATGCCGTCACCCCGGTAGACCTGCAGGTTGGCCGCCCCCAGGCTGCCACCGGCAAACGACAGGCCGGCAGGCAGCGTGATGCTGGTGCTGACATCGTAGGCGCCGCCGCCGCCGCTGTTCTTCAGGGCGGTAGCCAGGCGCAGGGTGTCGGCACCGTCGATGCCCGTGACATTGCCATCCACCGCCGCCAAGCTGGTGACGCTGCCACTGAACGGCACGCCGCTGGTGCCGGGGGCGGCCCAGCTGCCGGTCGTTCCGGTGACCGTGCCATTGCTGCTGGCCACCACACCGTGCCTGATATCCAGCACCGGTTCGGCGACCGACTCGATCACCGCCACATCCGAGGACGTGAGCACGGCCTTGTCGACTGTGGTGGTCTGGCTCGATTGTGCCAGCACGTCCAGTTCACGCTGGTCGGCAAAAGGCTGGTCGCCCACGACCATGGTGAAGCGTACTTGTACGGTGCCGCCGTCAAGCCCACCGGACACATAATTACCGAAGTCGAAGATGATCGAGTTGCCAGGGCCGGTGGTGACGCTGTCAGGCACATCCAGAATGTTGTTGCCGCTGCCGAACGTCCATTGGCCAACACCTGTACCGAAGCTCCAGTTGATGCCACTGGCGTTGAGCAGGGGCAGTGGCAGGTAGGCGGTAAGCTTGAAGTTCTCGTAGTCGGCAACCAGCAGGTCATAATTGATGGTGAAGGTCACCACGTCGCCTGGGCGCAGTTCGCCGTTGCTCGGCGGGTTGCTGCCATTGACCTGGGTGAGCTCGATATCGACCGTGGATGTCTGAATGGTGCTGAGGGTGCTGGAACCGTCGGTCTGAGTGCCGCCGAGGTTGAGCGCGTCACGCAGCACGGTGGCATCTACCGTGGCGTTGTTACCGACACTGTCGCCTTCGTTGAGCTGATCGTGGGGCGGGTGGTCGGTGGTGTAGGTGGCGTCGATCAGGGCGTCGTAGACGATGGTCAGGCGCGTCGCGCCTTCCTGTAGGTCGTCGTCATAGAGGTCGCCGAACAGCGCCGCGACACCCGGGCCTGCGATGGCCCTGCGAATGGATTCGGCAATGTCGAAAACCAGTGTAGTGCTGCCGTCGGCATTGACCGCCTGGGTGTAGAGCAACGCAATGCTTTGTGCGCTACCGTGCTGCTGGATGACCAGGGTTGGCGGGTTGCCAGGGTCGAAGGTCTGGCCATCGCTGAGCAGGTCGGTCAGGGTGAACTGGCCTTGCTCGAGGATGTTCTCGCCGAAGGCAAAGAAGTCGGAGATGGCCACGTCCATGGTGTAGCGCAAGGTATCGCCAGGCGTGAGGCCTGGCGTGCCGATATCATTCTGCAGGTTGACCTGCTTGAGCAGGGTGATCGACTTGGCGACGAAGGTCACACCCTGGCCATTGCCGGTTTCATTGAACGGGTAGCCGTCCGGGTCGGTGGGACGATCGCGCGGGTCCAGCGGGTTCCAGTCACCGGTCACGCTGGCGGTGCCGAAGTTGATTGTCACCGGGTTGCCGGTGGTCGGGTCGATCACCGGCCGGCCGTTGGCGTCGATTTCCGGCACATAGAAGCTGACTTGGGTTTCGCTGGCGGCGCTGAGGGTATCGTAGTGAATGTCATAGCTGGCCACGAAGGCATTGGGATTGGCCAGTGCCAGGGCAATGAGGGCCGGGTTGGTGAGTACGGTACCGTCGTGCAGAGTGACGGCTGCCAGGGTACCGCCCGGGCCTGGGGTGATGGCGCTTATATGCACCTGGTCGGGCACTGTCTGGGTGACGGTGACGTTGCTCAGAGTCTGCCCCGGGGCAGGGGTGACGGTGACGGTCTGGGTGCGGGTGAAGTTGGGCCCGGTGACCGTTTCGCCTTCGGGCATGTTCACCGTTTGTGTAACCTTCAGTAAGGTCGGCGTGATGATGAAACTGTGCAGTGTGCTTTCCACCCTGCTCGGGTCCTGCACCGGGTTGTTCAACGAGTCGTTACCGTATTCGAAGCCGGCGCGGGTATTGATGGTGAGGTTGGGGGCACCGTCGGAATAACTGGTATCGGCCAGGTCGCTCAGTTGCGCGGTGATCAGGATGTCGATGTTGGGCTGGCCGTTGGTGACGCTGGCGTAAGGCAGCTGCAGCACCACCATCTGGTCGCCTGGCTGCATGCCCACGCTGGCGGCATTGATCACCACGGGGTTGCCGCTGGCGTCCTTGGCCAGCGGGTGGGTGGCATTGCCGCTGGCATCGAAGGTGATCACGAAACTGTTCACCGCCTGGCCCAGGTAGGTGGCGGAGACGAACGTGGCGCCGTCGTTACCGTCGCGCCCGGTGGCCGGCATGAACACGTCGATGAACGGGGCATAGCCTTCCTGGGTAGACGGGTTGCTGAAGCTCACGCTGAAGGTGAACTGCTCGCCCAATTGAACTTCGGCGCCACTGCTGCCCAGGCTGGCGGTAGGGCTGGCATCGGCCAGCAGGCCCTGGAAACTACCGAGGGTGGTGGCTGCGAGCGCGATGTTCTTGTCCACTTCGCCATGGCTGACCTCCAGGCGCCAGTCGCCACCGGCCAGTGGGCTACCGGTGGCATTGCTGGAAGCGCCGACGTCGGCGCCCGTCCAGCGGGCCAGCTCATTGACCAGCGCCTGGCCGGCGCTGCCGGCGCCGACATCGCAACCATACAGCTGGATGTCTGCACCGGTATTCAGCTCACCGCGCCAGGCGCTCAGGCGGTCGCCCAGCTGTTCGACTGTCTGGCTGGTGAACACCTGGTTGCCCAGGGTGAACTGGCCAGAGGCGCCATGCGAGAACACTTGTATAGAATCGACCTTGCCAAGTCGCGCCAAGGCATTGCTTATGGCTGCGATGGCATCCTGGCCAGGGTCTACCACCAGCGCGGAGGTGCCCAGGGGCAAGTCGGCGACCAACTGGTCGCGATTTTCTACGCGGGCGTCGATCACTACCAGGTTGTGCGGGGCAGGCGCCGGTGCGGCGGTCTGTGCTTCGCTAGCGGTAGGAGCGGGGTGAGTGGTGTCTTTGCTTTCGGCAGCGCTGGAATCGCTGAGGTGCTGTTGGTCGACAGCAGTAGCTGCGGCACCGTCGAAGAGGATGCGTTGCTCAAGAGCAACAGTCTGTGACCGCGGGCGCGAGGCAGTGGCGAAGCCGGTTCTGCTCTTGATGTCCATTTCCATACCCTGCTCAAATGTTCTGCAACAAGTTCGAGGCCTAAGCAATCGTAGACGGGTTTTTTTCAGGGCGGAGAAGTACGCGCCGGAAGGCAGTTTTCAGAACCCGCTTTCGCGCAGCCCAACCCCAATCAGCCATTTTCCCAGCTCGCCCAGCACACTACGTTTTTGCCCTTCGATCTTAAGCCTGCCTCGGGTCTCGCGCACACTTGCCAGCGGCTCATCCAGAGCAATCAGCACCTGGAACATTGCGCTGCTGGGGGCCATCGGTTCACCGCTGCTGGTGGGCACCGGGCCGCCAAAATGGGAGGACAGCATGCGGTGGGCCAATTGCCCGGCGCGGGTGCTGCCTAGTGCCAGCACCTTCCCGCGAAGCGCGATGGCCTGACCTTCTGGGTAGAACTTCACGGCATTACCCACGGCCAAGTGGTGCACCTGGTCCTGAGCGACATAGGCATCGATCTGCCAATGGTTGGGGTCTATCAGGATACCGAGCGGTTGCTGGCGATTGAGCCACTGCCCGGGCTGCCAGTCCGGGTCCAGGTCCAGCCATCTGCCTGTGAACGGTGCCTGCAGGTTGAGCCGGGCGATCTCGCTGCGCGCGGCACGGGCCTCTTCGTTCTGCACCATCAGGCGTTGCTGGGTGGCGGCGTCCTCAGCCAGCCCAGCAGGGTCGGCGAGCAAGCCTGACAAGCGTGCTTGATAGCTGCGGGCGCTGGCCTCGCTGCTGCGCATGCGTGAATCCAGATCAGGCTCGTCCAGCACTGCCAGCACCTCACCGGCCTCGACTTGCCCTTCCTGATGCAGGCTTCTCAGCCGCGCAGGGTAGGGGGTGTACACGCGCAACTGATGTTCGGCACGGGCCACGCCAACGGCATCGACCTGGCTGTGCCAAGGCACGGCCAAGGCCAGCACAACCAACCCAAGGAACAGGTAGAACAGTTGCTTGCGCCGCTCCGGGAGGCGTGCCCGCTGTTGCCACCAGTGGCTCAGCTCACGTTTGACCGGCAACGCGATGAACCACGCCAATTCGACCATGAACAGCACGATTCCCAGTAGTTTGAAGAAAAACAGGTACACCGCCACGGCGATGCCGAGAAACAGCACCAGGCGATACAGCCAGGTGGCGAAGGCAAACGCCACCAGCAGGCGTCGTTGTACAGCGGGAAAAGGCTCCGGCCACGCCTCGTCGAGCCCCAGCAGGTTACGCCGCAGGGCGACCCGTGCCAGTGCCGACGCGCGCTCGTGCAGGTTCGGGAAGTCGAGCAGGTCGCTGAGAATGAAATAGCCGTCGAAGCGCATGAAGGGGCTGGCATTGAGGGCCAGGCTGAGCACCCAGCTGGTAGTCGCCAGGTACAGCAGTGCGTTGCGCAAGGCGCCATCGTCGCAGAGTGCCCAGCCGAGTGTCGCAAGGCCGGCCAGGGACAGCTCGGTGACGATGCCCGCCGAAGCGATCGCCAGGCGTTGGCGAGCACGCTTGAGCTTCCAGCTTTCGCCGGTATCGGTGTATAGCATCGGCCACAGCACCAGAAACGCCACGCCCATGTGGCCGACGCGCAGCCCCAGGCGTGTGGCAACCAGGGCATGGCCGAGCTCATGCAAGGTTTTCGCTACCACCAGGGCCAGGGCAAAGCTGAGCAGGCCTTCGGTGGAAAACGACTCCACCACCGCATGGGTGAAACTGTCCCATTGCTGCATCACCAGGATGACGCCGAGCAGGGTCAGCCCGATCACCAGCAGCCCGGTGAGTGGATGGAACAACCAACCCAGGGCGGCGGCCAAGCGCTGCAGCGTGGCTTGCGGGCGTAACAGCGGGATGCGGAAAAACAGGTAGTGATGCAACCACCAGCGCCAGCTCGACCAGGTGCGCGCCTCGCTGGCGGTTTGCAGCTTGGCCAGTTGCTCGGGGCCCGGGCGCAGCAGTTGGTGCTGTTCGAGAAACGCACGCAGTGCCAGCACTTGCTCGACATCGGGGTTGAGCGCGCTGTCGCGCGACACCTGCTCGCTGATCTGACGGGGTGTCTGGCCCCAGCGCAGAAGGCATTCGAACTCCAGCCAGCCGATCCGGTAGAAGCGGTTGAGCACCGTGTCGTGGATCATCCACGCGGGTTCCCCTTCACGGCTGTCGGCCGCTTCGCACAGGCGCAGGTCCTCGCGTAGCGGTGGCAGTCGCAGGTCGGTAAGGTCGAGCATTACCAGCCGCTCCAGGCGCGCAGCGTGGCCAGCGGGCGGCGCAGCAGGTAGTAGCCGAGCATCACCCTGCCACCGTACAGTTTGGCGGTGCCGTGCAGGCCCAGGCGGGCATGTTCGGAGTGTTCCTCGATGCTGGCCAGGAGGCGGTAGGCGACTACTCCGTCATCGCTGGGCCTGGCCTGGTAGCTGGTTTCGAGGATTTTCCCCTTGAGCGGGCGCAGCGGGTAGGCAGTGAGGAACAAGGTCACCTCGGCGCCTGGCTCTAGGGCGATGGCGTCGGCCACGGCAAGCTGGATCTGCATCGCCGGTTGCGTTGGGTCGGCCACGTGCATGATGCGTTCGCCGGTCGATACCGGTTTGCCCAGCCAGTCGTTGGGGTCGCTGAACACTGCGACCCCTGCACGTGGCGCTAACACTTGGGTGCGCCGCAATTGCGCCTGCACGGCGGCCAGTTCGGCGCGCCGCTGCTGGGCACGGCCCTGCAACAGTGTCAGTTCGCTTTTGCTTTGCGGGTTGTCGAATGCCCGCTGGCTGGCGGCCTGCAGTTCGGCATCGGCCACGGCGACCTCTTTACCGAGCACCTCGGCGCGGCTGCGCAGGGTAGTTTCATCAAGGGTGAATAGCGGCGTGCCGGCCTTCACCGGCTGGTTGGGGCGTATCAGCACCTGGGCGATCACCCCGTCGATCGGCGAGCTGACAATCTGGGCCTGGCGCGAGACGATCTGCGCCGGTGCCAGTGCCGTTTGGCGCACCGGCACCAGCAACAGCGCGGCGGCCATCAACGAGGCCAGCAGGACCTGGCGACGACTGGGCCGCCAACCCCTCAGACGCCGGTGCCGGGTAAGCGTGTTCCAGCAGTAGGCCCATGTGCGGATCAGTCCCTCCAGTTGCTGGCGCACCACCGCTGGCGGTTCTTCTTCAAGCAGCAGCACCAGCACGCCGAGGCGTTCGCCGGCAGGGGTATGCAGCGGTATGCACCATAGCCCCGACGGCCACCATTCGGCCCAGCCTTCGGCGATGTCGGTAGGGGGCGCGGCATTCTCTGCGGTCACCCAGACGGGCTGCGCATCGGCCAGGCGTCCGTCCAGCCAGCGGCTGGCGCGCCTGAGCCAGACCAGGTAGGGCGAATCCTCGCTGGGCCGCGCCAGGCCCGACACGCTTAGCAGTTCAAGGCCGGCCTTACCTTGGACGAACACCAGCGCCTGATGGAAGGGCAGCAGCGGGTAGAGGTCGTTGGCCATGCTGAATGCCAGGGCGCCTAGCGTTTCGGCGGTCATGGCCTTGTCCCTCAGGGCGTCCAGTTGCAGCAACAGCTGTGGGTGGGGCAGCGGCCTATTCACGCTCATGGTCGAACCGCGCGGTGCCGCTCATGCCGGCCATCAGTTCGGGGAAACTCTGATCGAAGCGCGCTTCGAGCTCTACCGTCTGAGCCACGGCATCGACTCTGGCGTTGATCACGCTGACTTTGGCCGGGTAGGTCTTACCCGTCTCGTGAACGCTCACCTCCAATGGTTGGCCGGTGCTAAGGGTTTTCAACTGGCTGGAAGGCACGTTGAGGCGCACCTTCAACGCGCCATCACTGACCAGGTCAAACAGCGGCGTACCGGCGCTGACGGTCTGGTAAGGCTTGACGTAAACCTTGGCCACATGGCCCGAAAACGGTGCCAGTACCTGGCAGTAGCTTATTTGCGCCTCACCCATGGCGCGGGCACCGTCGGCCTTCTGCACGTCAGTGTTGGCGGCGGCCACTTCGATATCGCCTACGGCATCCAGCTTGCGCAACTGTTTCTTCGCCTCTAGGTTCTGCCGGGCCATGGCCAGTTCAGCCACCGCGACCTTGCCCCGTGCCTGAGCTTCGTTGCAGTTGAAGCGTGCCAGAGAGGAGCCCTTGGCCACATGTTCACCGAAGCGGGTCTTGAGCTCGCTTAAGGTGCCGTTCATTTGGCTGGAGAGGGTGGTTTCCAACTCGGCCGCAAGCAGTACGCGAATCAACTGCGGGTTGTCGTTCGCGGTGTCTTGTTCGGCATGCGCAGCAACACAGGCGAACGCCAGCAGCAAGGGCAGGTATCGGTATGTGACGTCGGGCAAATGCATTCTCGACTCCTTGTTTGGATGCATCGTGAAGCAAAGCGCTAACCGCACGACGTTTTCATAGTAGGAAGGAAACAGCCTTTTGCCCAATCGCGCAGCTAAGACCGTGCACGCGGACTCAGACTTCGTTGCTGGCGTTGCATGTGGGTAATGCGTCTACGCTTGAGCCCGAACATTGCAGCGGCTGACGCGACAACTACCTTGAAAAACGCCGGGCGTAGCGTGATTGGGTCAGCTCAAACGTCTGATGGAGTCTGTGAGGTCGAGCCATGCCTATCATCCCAGAGCCGGTGCGTCGGGAAGCATCCAAGTTGCTTGCCCTTTTTGCGGTTGGGTTCTCTGCAGGTACGCAAGCGGACAATGCTCGCGATTGGCAAAACCTGCCCAAAGACTTGAACATGCTGTTTGGTTACTACAACAAGGTTGATACCAACACCCCAATCGATACCGCATTGCCACTGGACGGGTTATCCCTTAACGCCGATCTGTATCTGCTACGTTACGCCCGGACGATGGATATAGCCGGGAGAACATCAGGGTTCCAAGTGATCCAGCCTTATGCGGACGTTGAAGCGTCCTTCGACAATGGGCGGTTTTTCGACGGAACCAAGCACAACGGCGGTATGGGTGATACCCAGATCGTACTGGTTCACAACCTGTTCGGGGCACCTGCCTTGAGCCAGCAGGAGTTCATGCAATGGACGCCCGAGACATTCCTGAGCGGTGCGCTGTGGATCACTGCGCCCACGGGCGACTACGACAAGAACCGCATCATCAATATCGGTTCCAATCGTTGGGTACTCAAACCAGAGCTTGCATTCGGCCAGCCCATTGGCAACACCTGGCTCGAGTTCAATACCTGGGTGTCATTGTACGGCGACAATGATGATTATCTTGGCAATCAAAAGCTGGAGCAGAACCCGCTATGGGCACTTGAGGGACACTACAGTTACACCATCAACCGTGCGCTTTGGGTTTCTCTGGACGCCACCTACAGCAAAGGCGGAGAGACCAAGATCAATGGCGCGTCACAGGACAACGAGCAGGAAAACACCGTGCTTGGCGCCAGCCTGGGTTTCATGTTGTCACCGCAGTTTGGCGGCCTGCTCGCGTATTCGGATACCATTTCAGAGCAAACCGGCTCACCGGACGTGAACACCTGGACGGTACGTCTTCAATACGCCTGGTAAGCGAGACGTTTGACGCTTGTGCCTTTAGCGAGGAAACAGCAATGTTACCGCCAGGCGAAACCCCCAGCCTTGTGGGCCATTGTCCGGCGAGTCGAGCCAATAACGCGGGCCGGCCTGCACGGTGATCGGGTGCCCATCGACCTTCAGCAACTGAGTGACGGTCAGGTTGAGCGGGATCGCCCATTCTCTGGATTGCCAGTCGTAGCTCGCCTCAGTGTTGACGCCGAAGGTGGTCAGCGAACTGTTGGTAAAGGAAAGGAAAGGTTGCAGGAACGTCTGGTTGACCTTCTCCTTGCCATGCGCAGGTCTGCCCTCCAGCCCCCAGATATGGTTGGCCAGAATCCCGTGAGTCCAGCCGTTGGCTTGTTTCAAGGCGACGGCGGTTGGTCCAAGGCCCCACTGTTCACTGCTCAATACGTCATTGCTGCCAGTCGGAATCAGTAGTGCCGGCCCTGCGCCGAGAATCCAGCCGCTTGCGGTGGGTTGCTTCGGTGAGAAGAAAAAGCTCTGGGTGATGTCGCCCACACCGGATTTATCCGCCTCGCCACCCAGGCCGTGCTGGTCGATCAGCGGTAGGATCGTGCGTGAAATCAGGTTCCAGTCATCATTGAGGCTGAAAGGGAGTACCGGCTGAATGTTGATCAGGCTGCGTTTGCCATCACCACTCGCTCCCATCTTCTGATCCCAGTTGTACTGCACGGGTAGGCTGTACATGGCGGCAACCGGGTTCAGCGCCTTCCTGGCGAGCTCTGCCGAGTCTTCGGCGTAACCTTGCTGGCTTTGCACCAGCATGGCCAAGAGGTATAGCGAGCAGTCTTTCCCTTTCAAGATAGAATCCTCTCAGCGAAATGCGACGTTGCTCGATCGCAGGCTGCAGCCAGGAGCAAAGCATAGTCGAGGATTTTCCAGCGTCTGGTCTGTCATTGTCTGCGCCATGGGCTAGCCTGATCACGCAGGCGTTGGCGCATGGCGCGCCAGAAGAGCCCAAAGGGCCGATTGTTCGCTTGACCGTGGAGCTAAGGGATGGGGCGTCGCAACGACAAGAAGGACCTGGGTGGGCAATTGAAGGCTTGGTGGTGTTTGGCGGTGTTGATCACCCTGGTGCTAAGCCCGTCTGGTTTTGCGTTAGCTGCTCAGGAAGTCGGCCAGGCACCCAGGCCTGCGACCGAGCCCGAAGGCTACGTGGCTACCACTACATGTCTTGGCTGCCACGTTTCGCAGGCCAAGGCATGGAAAGATTCAGATCACGGCTGGGCCATGCGCGATGCCACCGAGGCCAACGTCCTGGGCAATTTCAAGGGGGCATCGTTCGACGAGGCCGGCGTAACGGCACGCTTCTTCCGCAAGCAGGATGGGTTTTTCGTCAATACCGAAGGTGAAGACGGTAAATCGGCAGATTTTCAAGTGCTCTACACCTTCGGCCACTATCCGCTGCAACAGTATCTGGTAGCCCTGCCCAGGGGGCGCCTGCAGGCCTTGACCATCGCTTGGGACAGCCGAACCAAGGGGGAGGGCGGGCAACGCTGGTTCTCGCTCTACCCAGGCCAACGCTTCGCCCCCGATGACCCCTTGCACTGGACTGGCCGCTACCAGAACTGGAACGGCATGTGCGCGGATTGCCATTCAACCCGCTTGATGAAGAACTACGACGATCGTCAGGACAGCTTCGCTTCCACCTGGAAAGAGCAGAATGTCGGTTGCCAGAGTTGCCATGGACCCGGCCAGGCGCATGTCGACTGGGCGAACAAAGCTGCGCCTGGCGATCACACCCACGCGTCGGCCAAGGACATCGGCCTGGCAGTCGACTACAAGGCACTGGGCAGCCAGGGCCAGGTCGAGCAGTGCGCGTTCTGCCACAGCCGCCGGCAAACGCTGGGCGTGGGCCAACTGCCCGGTCACCCGCAGCTTGACCAGAGCCTGCCGGCGACGCTGCGTAGCGGCCTGTATCACGCCGACGGCCAGATCGACGGTGAGGTGTACGAGTTCGGCTCGTTCACGCAAAGCAAGATGTACAACGCAGGTGTTGGTTGTACCGATTGCCACAATCCGCACACCAGCAAGGTGAAAGTCGAAGGCAACGGCCTGTGCCTGCAATGCCACAACGGCAACCCCCCGGTGGCCCGCTTCGCCACGTTGCAGGCCAAGGATTACGATACGCCCGCCCATCATCATCATGTTGCGGGCAGCCCCGGCGCCCAATGTGTCAGCTGCCACATGCCGACCAAGACCTACATGGTGGTCGACCCCCGTCGTGACCACAGTTTGCGGATCCCGCGGCCAGACCTCGCCAGCAAGGTCGACAGCCCCGATGCCTGCACCGCCTGTCACAAGGACCAGCAACCGGCCTGGGCGGCCAAGGCAATCGAGCAGTGGTTCGGCAAGCAGCAGCGGCCTGCACTGTTTGGTGAATCGTTCCAGGCGGTGCGCAACGGGGAAGGGATACCGTTGAGCTTGTTAAATACGGTCCTGGCAGACAAGAGCAAGCCGACCATCGTTCGCGCCAGTGCCGCCGAACAGATGGCCGACCTTGGCCCGCAGGCGTTGATCAGCCTGGGCTGGGCACTCAAGGATCCGAGCCCGCTGGTACGCGCGTACGCAGCGTCGGGCTTTTCAAGCGTGCCGCCGGAGCAGCGCCTCAAGCCGTTGCTGCCCTTGCTTGAAGATCCCGCCCTGGCAGTACGCGACGAGGCGGTTCGGGCGCTCGCCGATGTGCCCAAGGCGCAGGTGCCGGTGCAATCGCTGGACACGTTCAGCGCTGCGTTGGCGGACTATGAGACGCGTCTGCGCGGCAATGCCGACCTGCCCGGTGGGCGCTTGAACCTGGCGGTGCTGTTGAACCGCCAGGGGCGCCAGGAAGAAGCCATGGACCAGTACCGTCAGGCATTACGCCTGGACCCGTACTTTGTCCCTGCACGGGTCAACCTGGCTAACCTTGCAACGGCCGAACAACAGCTGGATGAGGCGGAAAAGGTGCTGCGCGCAGGTCTGGCACTGGACAAGATGCCTGCCACCGACCACGGCAACCTGGCTTATATGTTGGCGCTGCTGCTGGTAGAGCGTCGTCAGCCTGAGGAGGCGCTGACCTGGATGGAAAATGCGGCCGTTGCGCTGCCGGGTAATTCGCGCATTCGCTACAACCAAGGGCTGTTGCTGTCGCGCATGAACCGTCGCGATGAGGCCTTGGTGGCCCTCGAGCGTGGGCTTGAACAGGCACCGGAAAACGCCGACCTGCTGTACTCGCTGATCTACTTGCATGCCGTGGCCGGTGAGCGCAGTGAAGCCTACTCGTATGTCCAGCGGATGCGCAAAGTAGCGCCGGATGATCCGCGTTTGCAGGGCATCGAGCCCTATTGGCAAAAGTACGAAAGTACCAACTGAGCTGGCGCTATCGAGGTAAACGTCTAGATTTACCTCGTCGCCTTCAGCAGTTGCGAACATCCAGGGGGCATCCTGTCGGTGCCCCGGCTGACAAGGAAGGGATCAGTGGATATACGCGAGCAAATAGCCGAGCTTGAAGCCAGTGTGGCGCAGAGCGTGCTGGGCCAGGCGGATACCATCCGCCATGTGATCCTTGGCTTGCTGGCCAATGGGCATGTCTTGCTGGAGAGCCTGCCAGGGCTGGCCAAAACGCGCACGGTCAAGGCCCTGGCGACGCATCTGGAAGCCAGCATGCGGCGCATTCAGTTCACTCCGGACCTGCTGCCATCGGACATCACCGGTGGCGAAATCCTCCAGCAGACCGCGCAGGGCAACGAGATCAAGTTTCAACCCGGGCCGCTGTTTGGCAACGTGATTCTCGCCGACGAAATCAACCGCGCCCCGGCCAAGGTTCAGGCGGCCCTGCTCGAAGCCATGGAAGAGCGCCAGATTACCGTGGCCGGCCAGAGTTATCCGATGTCTGGGCTGTTCATGGTGCTGGCAACCCAGAACCCCATCGAACAAGAGGGCACCTATCCGTTGCCCGAGGCGCAGATGGACCGCTTTCTAATGAAGCTGCAACTGGACTACCCCAAAGTCGAGGATGAGACCCAGGTGCTACGCCTGGTGCGCAGCGAGGAACAGCAAGCCGGACACGCGCACCAGGCGCCTCAGCGCTTGCCCCAAGAGGTGGTGTTCGCAGCGCGCAGCGCCATTGCCGGGATTGAAGTTTCGCCAGCGGTCGATCGCTACCTGATCGATCTGATCAATGCCACTCGCCACCCGGCCGAGCATGACCCCGACCTTGGGCGCTGGATCAAGATCGGCGCCAGCCCGCGTGGCGGCATCAGCCTGGACCGGGTGGCGCGCGCCCATGCCTGGCTGGCCGGGCAGGATTTCGTCACGCCGGACGATGTGCGGGCGGTGGTCCACCCCGTGTTGCGCCACCGCCTGCAGCTGTCCTATGACGCCGTCGCCGATGGCATCGGTGCCGACCAAGTGATCGATCGGCTGCTGGACAAAGTGGCGATCCCGGCCTGAGCGGAGTGAGCCCATGCAACCGACCCAGGATGGTTTCGTCTATGCCTCGCTAAGCCAGCTCATGGCGTTCGAGCATCGCGTGCGCGGGTTGAGTTTCTTGGCCCGGCAGCCGTTGGCCAGCATCCTGGCGGGCAACCATGCCTCACGCCTGCGGGGTCGCGGCCTGAGTTTCGACGAGCTGCGTCGCTACATCCCTGGCGATGATCTGCGCCACCTCGACTGGCGTGCCTCGTTGCGCTTCGGCAAACCGTTCGTGCGCACCTTCACCGAGGAGCGTGACCGGCCGACCCTGCTGCTGGTGGATCAACGCATGAACATGTACTTCGGCTCACAGCGCAGTTTCAAGTCGGTTACCGCCGCCGAGCTTGCGGCGTTGTCGGCATGGATTGCCCTGCACGCCGGCGACCGGGTAGGTGGTTTGGTCTTCGATGATAAGCAGGTGGTGCATATCAAGCCGCTGCGCAGTCGCGCACGGGTACAGCAGTTTTGCGCGGCCGTGGTGCGCAGCAACAACAGCCTCAGCGCAGCAGGCCCGGACAGTGAACAACAGGTGCAACTCGATAACATGCTGCGCGACGCCATCGGCATCGCCGGGCATGATGCCTTGGTGTGCATCATCAGTGACTTTGCCGGGGTTACCGAGCAGACCCTGAAACTGCTGCGCCAGCTCAGTGCGCACAACGATGTGATCGCCATGCAGGTGTACGACCCCATCGCCCTGGAAGTGCCGGACAAGGGGCGGCTTACCGTGACCCAAGGTGAATTGCAGGTCGACCTTGAAGTTGGCCGCCGCCACGTGCAGCGGCCGTTGAGCAATTATCTCTCCGGGCGCTTGCAAGCGGTGGCCGAACTACTGCGGCGCAGCCAGATTCCGTTGATGCTGATCAGTACCGGTGAAGAGGTGCTGGACCAACTGCGGCGCGAGCTTGGCCGGCTTGCGGGAGGTGCCCGATGAGCGCGCCTGCGCCTGCGGCAACGATCGACCAGCTCAAGGAGCTACCGCTACCGGTACCCCCGTTCAGCTATGCCCCGCAAACTTGGGGCTGGTGGGTATTGCTGGCGATGGCCTTGGCGGCGGCGCTTGCCTATGCCGTGCTTGCCTGGCGGCGCTGGCAGCGTGAACGTTACCGGCGTGAGGCGTTGCAACGGCTGAACCAACTCGATGCGGCTCTGGCTATCCCCGAGCAACGCCTACAGGCCTTGCGGGAACTACCCGAATTACTCAAGCGCGTCGCGCTGTCGATGCCCGATGCACCGCCCGTGCACAGTTTGTCAGGCCCGCACTGGCAGGCTTTTCTTCAGCAACGGGCACGCTTTGCGCTGCCCGAACAGTTTGCCGAGCGCCTGCAGACCCTGGCCTATGCGCCTGATGCGCGGGTGCAATCGCTCGGCGCCGAAGAACTCAGCACCCTGGTGCACACCTGCCGACGCTGGATCGAGGCCCACCATGTGGCAGTTTGACTACCTCTGGGTGTTTTTGCTGCTGCCGTTACCCTGGCTCGCGTACCGGTTTCTGCGTCCGTATCACGAGGCGCACAGTGCGTTGCGGGTGCCGTTTTTCTTTGCCATGAGCCGGGCGGTCAATCAATTGCCAAGCACCTCACAAGGTTCGGGCGGTCGCTGGCAAGTGGTTATCAACCTGCTGGTGTGGGGGCTGCTGCTGGCGGCCTGTGCGCGGCCGGTGCTGGTGGAGAAGGCCATCGAGCACGACCAGCCGATCCGCGACATGCTGCTGGCCATCGATATCTCCCAGTCCATGCAGGCCAAGGACTTCACCGATGCCAATGGCCAGCAAGTGGACCGTTTGAGCGCGGTCAAAACAGTGGTGCGTGACTTCATCGCCCAGCGCAAGCAAGACCGCATTGGCTTGATCGTCTTCGGGACCGGTGCCTACCCCCAGGCACCCTTGACCCTCGACCATGCCAGTCTGTTGCTGCTGCTCGATGAGGTAGGGGTGGGCATGGCCGGGCCGAACACCGCGATCGGTGATGCCATTGGCCTTGCCATCAAACTGCTGGACCAGGCCAAGGAGCAGGAGAAGGTGCTGATTCTGCTCAGTGACGGCAATGACACCGGCAGTGCGATCACGCCGGAGCACGCCGCAGCCCTGGCACATGCACGTGGCATCACGGTGCATACCGTCGGCATTGGCGACCCTCAGGCCAGCGGTGAGGACAAGGTCGACCTGCAGGCGCTGGAAAATATCGCGCGCACCACCGCCGGTCGGTTCTTCCGCGCCGACGACCGCAGTGCCTTGGCCCAGGTGTACGCCACGCTCGACCAAATCACGCCGCACACGGTCAAGACGTTCAGCCACCAACCCAAGCGGGACCTGTTCTGGTGGCCGTTAGGCGCGGCTTTGCTGTTGCTGGCCCTGAGTCACGGCCTGGCAGCGATAGCCGGCCCGTTGCGGGCAAAGCCCGCGCCGGCGAGGCCTTGATATGGACATCGACCTCAACGCGCTGCATCTGCTTCGCCCTTACTGGCTGTTGCTGTGGGTTCCGGCCGTGTTGCTGCCCTGGGCCTGGCAGCGGCGCAATGATCTGAAGCGGCAATTGCAGGGCATCATCGCCCCGCACCTGGTCGCGCATTTGATCATCACCCCAGAAGAACAGCAGCGCGTACGGCCGGTCCATCTGCTCGCTGCACTGCTCGGCATCGGGGCGCTGGCCGCTGCCGGGCCGACCTGGCAGCGCGATGTTCCGGCGTTCGTCGACAATCGAGCACCGTTGATCCTGGCGCTGGACCTTTCGCCCTCGATGGATGCCGACGATGTGCCGCCCTCGCGCCTGCAGGCCGCCAAACACACGCTGCACGACCTGGTCATGCGCAGGGCAGGGGCGCGAACCGCGCTGGTTGTCTATGCCGGTAGCGCGCATCTGGTCTTGCCGGCGACGCAAGACCCGCAACTGCTCGACACCTTCTTGCAGGCGCTGTCCACCGATCTGATCAGCCAGCCAGGCAAGGACGTGCTGGGGGTGATCGAGGTGGCCAAGCGCTTGCTGGCCGCCGAGCAAGTACCTGGCACACTGGTCCTGCTTACCGATGGCGCCGATGCCGGGCAGTTCGCAGCAATCCCAAAAGCGCTCGAGGGCAGTGGTCTGCAAGTGATGGTGTTGGCGGTCGGCAGCCGCGATGCCGGCGTGCTGCGGGATGCTCAGGGCCGTACGCGGATCGGCGCCGATGGGCGGCCGCTACAGGCGGGTTTCGACGAAGACGCTTTGCGAAAGCTGGCCAAGGCCAGCAATGGCCCGTTGGGCAGCCTGACCTTGAACGACGATGACCTCGATTGGGTCGAGTTGCATGCGCAGCAGCATTTTCAGGCGGCCCAGGGCGACCCGCAGCAGGTGCACTGGAAGGACGCCGGCTATTGGTTGTGCTGGCCATTGGCGCTCATTGCACTGTTGTGCCTGCGCCGTGGTTGGAAGGTGCAGTGGATGGCTAGCGTACTGGTGGCAGTGCTACTAGGCGCCCAGCCACAAAACGCCCAGGCCGGGCCTGTGGCCGATGCGTTCTTCACCGCCAACCAACAGGGGCGCTGGGCCTTCGAACATGGCCACTACCCCCAGGCCGCTGGGCATTTCACCGACCCTTACTGGAAAGGCCTGGCTGCATACAACGCTGCCGACTACGACGTCGCCTTGGCCAGCCTCGGCAAGCTTGACAGCGCGCAGGCCTACTTCTACCGGGGCAACATCTACGTGCGCCAGTTCAAGTTCCCCCAGGCGGTCCAGGCCTATCAGCAGGCTTTGAAGCAGCAGCCCGTATTTCCTGAGGCCACCGCCAACCTGGCGCTGGCCGAGGCGTTGCTCAAGGACTATGAAGATCAGCAAAAAGCCGGCACCCCGGATGAGAAGGCTGACAAGGTGGTAGAGGACCAGACGCCCTCCAAAGGCGCCAAGCAAAAGGAACAGCAGACGCCGCAGGCAGCTTCCGATCAGGTCTGGTTGAACAACCTGACCACCTCGCCGGCCCAGTTTCTCAGGCGCAAGTTCCTGCTGCAGGACGCCTCGCGACAAACTGCGGAGGGTAGCTGATGAAACACTTGCTGTTACTGCTAGGGCTGTACCTGCCGTTGCTTGCGATGGCGGCGCCCGAGGCGCGGGTGCAGACGCGTCTGGTGCCTGGCGGCGACACGGTGGTAGGCGCCACCGTCGAATTGCAGGTCGATCTGCTGGTCGATACCTGGTTCACCCAACCGCCAGTGCTGCCTGTGATCGACTTACCGGGCGCCACCGTGAGTGCGCCGAGCGGCGAGGCCCAGCACCTGAACCAACAGCACGATGGCAAGACTTTCTTCGGCCTGCGCTACACCTACCAGATCACCCCGCAGGCAGCCCAGACCTTCACCCTCCCGGCGCAATCCTTTCAGGTGTTCCCGGGGCAGTCGGATGGCCCGTTGACGCTCACCAGCGAACCGCTATCGTGGGTGGCCAAGGCACTGGCGGGTGACACGGGTGGGCATCGCCTGGTGGCGCGCAAGGTCAGCCTCGTGCAACAGACGCAGCTGTCACATGCGCCGCTGAGAACGGGCGACAGCATTACCCGGCGTGTACTGACCCGGGCCGAGGGCGCCCAGGCAATGTTGCTACCGCCACCGCCCTTGAGCGAAGTTGCCGGCCTCAAACGTTATGTGCAAACGCCCAGAGTGACGCCCCTCAGTGATGGCCGAGGAGGATCGGGCGGGGGCCAGCGTGAAGACAGCGTGACCTATGTGGCGTCCGCCGCCGGGCACTACCAGCTACCCGCCATCGAATTGCAGTGGTGGGACGCCGCCACTGGCGAGGCCCGGCAGGCGGCGCTGCCGTCGGTCGACTTCGACGTCGTCGAAGGTAGTTACAAGGCGCCGTTTTCCATTGATGAAGACCTGCGTGCGCTGGGCCGTGAGGCCCAGTTGCGCCTGCCTGCGCAGTGGCTGTGGCTCATCGGGCTGGTGGTCTTCGCAGCGGGGCTGGTGTATGTCTCCCGGCCGTGGCTGTATGCGGCCTGGCGCAGGTTCAGCGCCTGGCAAGTGGCGCGACGCACAGCACGCTTGCAGTCTGTGGAATACGCCTGGCAGCTGGCCCGCAAGCAACTTGCACAAGACCCTCCTGAGCTTGGTGGGCTGTACCTGTGGATCCGGCGCCGTACTGGGCACTACACGCTGTCTGATTTTTCCATGGGGTTGCCTCCCTCATCAGGCGTTCGTCTACTAGACTGGCTCCAGACCCGCTACGGCAAGTCAAGTGACGCCACTCACGTGACGCCGCCATTGAGTTCGACGCTTTCGCAGGCCAGGCGGGCACTGGTACCCGAACAAGCCCGCAACAGCAGGCGCAAAGGTTTGAAACCGCTTAATCCATGATACGAGTCGAGCAGGGTAGGTAGCACAGAGGAGGGATACTTCATGCTTCACCTACAACGCGTACGCTGGGGGTGGGTGCTGTTGCTCCTGCTGCCCGTGCTGGTGCAGGCTGCGGACCCATTGCCATCGTGGCGTAATGGGCCTTCACGTCAGGCCATCGAAGCCTTTGTCACGGCGGTGGCCACCGAGGGCGGCAAGGACTATGTGCCAGAGGTCGAGCGGGTCGCCGTCTTCGACAATGACGGCACCTTGTGGAGCGAACAGCCGCTGTATTTCGAAGTGTTGTTTGCCCTGGATGAGGTGAAGCGACTCGCGCCTCAGCACCCTGAATGGGCAAGCCAGCAACCGTTCAAGGCGGTCCTGGAGGGTGACCAGAAGACGCTGAGCGATAGCGGGATGGACGGCATGCTGAAGATTGTTGCCGCGACCCATGCCGGGGTCAGTACCGAGGCTTTCATGGCCAACACCAAGCGCTGGCTGGCAACGGCCATGCACCCCCGCAGCCACAAGCCGTACACTGAAATGGTCTTTGAGCCCATGCTCGAACTCTTGCAGTACCTGCGGGCCAACGGTTTCCGGACGTACATTGTGTCGGGCGGCGAGGTGGCCTTCATGCGTGCCTTCGCTGAAGAAGTCTACGGGGTGCCGCCAGAGCAAGTGATCGGCACTACCCTGGATGCGCGTTTTATCGATGACAACGGCAAACTGTCGATAGAGCGGTTGCCCAAATTGCTGCACAACGATGACGGGCCCGGCAAGCCGGTGAGTATCGACGCCCGCATCGGCCGTAGACCGATCCTCGCTTTCGGCAACTCCGATGGCGACCTGCAGATGCTGCAGTGGACCATGGCCGGTGACGGCAAGCGTTTTGCTGGCCTGGTCCACCACACTGATGCAGCACGTGAATGGGCTTACGACCGCGACAGCAAGGTCGGGCGCCTGGACAAGGCCCTGGACGCCGCCAGGCGCGCGAACTGGACCGTGGTCGACATGGCCCGGGAGTGGCAGCAAGTTTACCCATTCGAAAGCAAGCAGGCTCAATGAAAGAGAAACCGCAGGGGCACAGGGAACCAGCCGAGCAGTAGGTCGATCGTGCGCGTAGTCGTGGCAATTGCCAGTAAACGTGATACGGAGAGATCGCCTTATGAAGTCCAGTAGAAGATGGATATCAACGTTTGCCCTCGCCGCCACCGCGGCGATGAGCGTGTGCACGTCCAATGCAGCAGAAAAGCCCAATATCCTGGTGATTTTCGGTGATGACATTGGCCAGACCAACATCAGTGCCTATTCGATGGGCGTCGTCGGTTACCAGACGCCAAACATCGACCGCATCGGCAAGGAAGGCATGATGTTTACCGACTACTACGCCGAAAACAGTTGCACCGCCGGACGGTCGAGTTTCATCACTGGCCAGACGCCGTTGCGCACTGGGTTGTCCAAGGTTGGCATGCCCGGTGTGCCGGTCGGTCTGCAGGCCCGTGACGTAACCATCGCCCAGGCATTGAAAGCGCAAGGTTATGCCACGGGCCAGTTCGGCAAGAACCACCTCGGCGACCGCGACGAGTACCTGCCCACCAACCACGGGTTCGATGAGTTCTTTGGCAACCTTTACCATCTCAATGCTGAGGAAGAGCCTGAACGCGAGTTCTGGCCCAAGGATGATGCGGAATTCGTCAAGGCCGCCTCACCACGCGGGGTAATCAAATCCAGCGCGGATGGCAAGATCGAGGACACCGGCGCCTTGACCAAAAAGCGCATGGAAACCATCGACGACGAGACCACGCAGGCGGCGATCAACTTCATCGATAAACAGGTCAAGGCCGACAAACCGTTCTTTGTTTGGATGAACACCACGCGGATGCATGCGTTTACCCATGTGCGTGAATCCATGAAGGGCCAGAGTGGAATGGTCGGCAATGAATACGCCGATGGCATGCTGGAGCATGATGGCGATGTAGGCAAACTGTTGAAGACCCTGGATGATTTGAAAATCACCGATAACACCATCGTGGTCTACACCACAGACAACGGGCCGAACCAGTGGTCGTGGCCGGACGCCGCCACTACGCCGTTCCGCAATGAGAAAAACTCGAACTGGGAGGGCGCTTATCGCGTGCCGGCGATGGTCCGTTGGCCAGGCAAGGTCAAACCTGGAACGGTGTCCACCCAGATGTTCTCTGGTTTGGACTGGTTCCCGACACTGCTGGCTGCAGCCGGGGATGCCAACATCAAGGATCGCTTGCTCAAGGGTACCGATGTGGCAGGCAAGAACTTCAAGGTCCACCTTGACGGCTTCAACCAGCTCGATTACCTGACGGGCAAAACCGACAAGAGTGCGCGTAACGAGTTCTATTACTTCAACGACGACGGTGTGCTGGTCTCCATGCGTTTCCAGGATTGGAAACTGGTGTTCTGCGAGCAACGCGCCCCTGGTGGGCTGCAGGTCTGGAGCGAGCCGTTCACCTGTCTGCGCGTGCCGAAGATGTTCAACCTTCGTATGGACCCGTACGAGCGGGCTGATATCGTCTCGGACCAATACTACGACTGGTTGACCAAAAACGACTACTTGATCTTCCAGGGGACCCGCAAGGCAGCGGCGTTCTTGCAGACCTTCGTCGAGTATCCGCCGAGCCAGCGTCCAGCGAGCTTCAGCATCGACCAGATCCGTGCTGATGTGGACAAGAAGATCGAAGAAAAGATGAAAAACTGACGGTGTTGCCCGCGCCCGCCGTACGCGGGCGCATTTTTTCTACATCCATTGTGGACTTGGCAACAGGTCCGCTAAGGCTTATCGATGCCAGCAGCAGTGAATTGCGCCCCCGTTCATACCCCTGAATCCACCGAAAACCGGACACCGCTGCAGCTGATGTTGCCAGCGGCGCTGCTGTTCGTCTCTGGCGGTGCAGCATTGATCTACCAAGTGCTTTGGGTCAAGCAGCTGTCGCTGGTGGTTGGGGTGGAGGTCTACGCCATCACGGCTGGTATCAGTGCATTCTTTGCCGGCCTGGCGTTGGGTGGCCTGCTGTTCGGTCGCTGGGCCGACCGGCTGCGCCGTCCGGTCAAACTCTATGCGGGGCTTGAGTTGGCGGTGGCAATCGTGGCGGTGGCGGCGACCTTGGCCCTGGCGCAGAGTGCGGCACTGTTTGCCCGCCTGGAGGCGAGCGTCGGCCTGTTGGCTTGGCTACTGCCATTCTGCCTGGTCGGGCTGCCAGCGTTCCTGATGGGGGGAACCTTGCCAGTGCTTGTTCGGGCGCTGACCCCACGCGACGGGCAAATGGGCGAAGCGGGTGGTCGGTTATATGCCGCTAACACCGCCGGTGCAATTCTCGGCACCTTGTTGGCAGCGTTCGTCTTGTTGCCCCAGCTCGGCGTTACAGGGGCTGCTGGAGTAGCGGCATTATTGAATCTGCTGGCTGCGCTGGGCGCATGGTTCGGGCGTGGCAAAAATGAGCGGGCGCTGCCTGCCCCTGCGCTTGAGACGCTGACGCGCACGCCGCAGGCGCGCCTGGCCATCGCCTTGTATTGCCTGGCGGGGGGCGTGGCGCTCGGTTACGAGGTAGTGTGGACGCAATCGATCGTGCAGTTCATGAGTACCCGCGCCTTTGCCTTTTCCGTGGTGCTGGCCACCTACCTGTCCGGTTTGGTATTGGGGAGTGCCGTGTACGCCCGCCGCGCCGACCGCATCCGCGACCCCTGGGGCTTGTTCGGCCTGCTGATCGCGGCTGCTGGGCTGCTGGCCTTGCTGCAGATCGCCGGACTTGGGCGTTGGCTGGTGATACTCCAGACCACGCTGGAAAGCCATGTGCTGCAACTGACCGGCAGCCAATTGGCCGGTATGTGCGCGCGCTTTGCCGCGGCCGCCTTGTGCGTTGTGTTCATCCCTACCACGTTGCTCGGTGCGGCATTTCCTCTGGCATTACGCCTGGCCGTAGACAGTGGCCAGGTGGGTCGGGACGTGGGCGTGGTGGTCGCGCTCAATACCTTGGGTGGGATTGCCGGTGTCATGCTCACGGGATTTGTCCTGGTGCCGGAGGTCGGGTTGGTACGAACCTTGGTCGTGCTCGCCTGCGTAGCGGCAGCCATCGGCGCAGTGGCGGCATGGCGTGGCCAGGCTGTGGGCAAAGGCATGCGGGCAGCGATCCTGCTGGTTGGCGCCGCGACCTTGGTCAGCGGCGCCCTGACCCCGCCACAGCGGCTGGCGGAACTGTTGCCGGGGGCGCGCAGCGGCGAGCTGGTGTTTTACCAGGAGGGCCGCGGCGGTACGGTGGCGGTGGTCAACCAGCAGCGTCAGGGCCAAGCCTTCAACCGCCTGTACATTCAAGGGGTGTCCAACACCGGCGACGCCATGCCGTCGCTGCGCTACATGCGCCTGCAGGCGTTACTGCCGTTGCTGATCCATCGCGGGGAGCCGCGCTCGGCGCTGGTGATCGGCTTCGGCACCGGGATCACCGCCGGGGCGATGCTGCGCTACCCTGGCCTGAAACACCCGGTGGTTGCCGAACTGCTGCCGCAAGTACTGGCAGCCGCGCCGCTGTTTTTCGGTAACTATGACGCGGTGAACGATCCGCGCCTGGACATCCGCCTGCGTGACGGGCGCCGCGAGCTTCTGCGCAATGAGCAACGTTACGACGTGATTACCCTGGAGCCGCCACCGCCCTCGGCGGCAGGGGTGGTCAACCTGTACTCGCGCGATTTCTATCAACTGGCGGCGTCTCGCCTGCAAGAGCATGGGCTGGTCGCGCAATGGCTGCCGCTACCGACCCAGAACGACGAGGACAGCCGCTCGTTGGTGCGCAGCTTCCTTGACGTGTTCCCGCATGCCTCGTTGTGGACCACCGAGTTTCACGAGATGCTGCTGATCGGCTCGGCCACGCCCATGGCGCTGGATCTTCCGCGCATCCGCCAACGCTTCGAGCAACCCCAGGTATCGGCGGCCCTGGCACAGGTCGGAGTCAGCTCGGTCAGCGCCTTGCTGGCTACCTGGGTCACCGACAGAAATGGCCTGGAGCGGTACGCCGCCGATGCCCAGCCGGTTACCGATGATCGACCGCGCATCGAATACGCACCATGGGTACGGCCGCGTGAAATCACCCGGGTACTGCCTGCATTGCTGGCACTGCGGGTAGCGCCGCCACTGGACAATGCCAGCCCCTTGGAGCGGGCAGCGGTGGACGATGAGTGGCAGTTACTGCGGCGGTTCTATGGCTTGTCGCTGCTGGCTTACAACGGCAATCGGCAGGCCTGGATGCGTGAGACGCGGGCCTTGGCGCCGATCAGCGCACAGAACCCTTACATGCGTTGGTTCACCGGCGGCGAGCGCTGAGGCGCTGACGCTTTAGTACAAGCGTCGGCGCGATGTCAGAGGTCAGCGGGTGGCAGGGCAGGCGACGCTCGCCGAAGTGGCGGCCTGGCTGATCAGGGCCACTAACCTTTTGACGTTGGCTTGTTGAGCGATCACGACGTCATTGATGCTGCTGCCGGCAGCGGTCTGCAAGGTGCTGCGACAGGTGAGCTGGGTGTTGGACTCGCGGGCGCGCAAGCGCCACTTGGCGTCTAGCAGCGCGTATTGCCCCGGTACCGAATCGAAACGTTGCACATCCACCCGCAGCGACAGTTTGCGCGCCGCGCGGGTGTTGCTCAGTTGATCGATCAGCGCGCTGCGCAACTCATCCACCAGTGTCGCCCCCCACCACTGAGTCTCGAGAATTGCCAGGCTGCTGTCGCCTTGGCGAATGACCAGCTGTGGCCGATCGACCTGCGGCGGTACGCTGACACTTTCGATCAGAATCTCGTCCGCCGCCACATGGGAGGACGGTGCGGGCTGCGCCGGCGTGAGTGTATGGAACTGGATCGGGTCGCTGCGACAAGCGCCTAGGGCCACCAGCGCGACCAGCAGGGTAATCCTTGGCAACGGGGTCATGCTCATCACTCCTGTGGTCATTTGCGGGGCGGCCCTTGCAGATCCATCGGCGCAGCGTTGTCCGGACGGCCACGAATCAGCGACTCTGGGTTGCGGCCCAGGTAGTCGGCAAGCTCGCGTAGCGAGCGCGACATGCGCCCGAGCTCGTCGAGCGTCTGCGTCAGTTGTTCACGCTGCGGCGAATCTTCGGCCAGGGTCGAGTTGGCCGACTTCAAGGTACTGCTGACCTCCGCCAGGGTGTTCTGCACCCCTGGCAAGGTCTTTGCGTTGAACTGCGTCAGGCTTTTGCGCAGCTCGACCAGATTGGCGTCGAGGTTGCTGGCGATACGTTCCAGGGGTAGCCGGTTGACCTTGTCGACCATAGTCTGCAACTGCTCCTGAAGCAGCTCGAGGCTGCCCGGAATGGTCGGGATGGCCACGGGGCGTGCAGTCGGGTCGAACGCTACTTTTGGTGCTTTGGGGAAGAAGTCCAGGGCGATGTACAGTTGGCCGGTGAGCAGGTTGCCACTGCGCGCCTGGGCCCGCAGGCCGTTTTCGATGAAGGTGCCGATCAACTTGGCCGCAGAGGCTTCGTCGTTGGGGTCGTGCTGCAGCACCTTGAGCATCTTCTCGTGCGCACGGCCCAAGCGTTTCGGATAGATGACGATACCGACGTTGACCGGGAAACTGCGTTTGACTTCATCGAAGTCCAGGTTCACCGAGACCACCCGGCCAATTTCCACCCCCAGAAACTCTACCGGTGCATCGACCTTCAGGCCGCGCATCGCCTGATCGAACCGCAGCACCAGGAACTGCGCGTTGCCGGCAGGCGGTGCCAGCGCACTGGCCTGGTCGGCAAACAACTCGTAGCGCTGGTTCTCGCTGGCGGCGGTGTCGTTCGGGTTGTAGTCCGGCGCACGGAACGCGATTCCACCCACCAGTATCGAAGACAACGACTCGGTCTTCAGGGCGAAACCATTGGCACCGACCTCCACGTCAATACCACTGGCATTCCAGAAGCGGGTATTGGCGGTGACGAAGGCGTCGTTCGGCGCATGGATGAAGATCTCTACGTCGACCCCTTTACCATCCTGGTCCAGGGCATACGCGACCACTTGGCCGACCGGGATCTTGCGAAAATAAACGGGTGAGCCGATGTCCAGCGAGCCCAGGTCCTGGGTGTGCAGGGTAAAGTGCTTGCCGGGTTCGCCATAGGTGATGGCCGGCGGGTTTTCCAGGCCGATGAAATGCTTCACGCGGGTGTTCGACTGGCCAATATCGGCGCCGATGTAGTCACCCGAGAGCAGCGTATCGATGCCCGACACGCCACCAGCACCGATGCGCGGCCGGACCACCCAGAATTTTGAGTCCTCGCGGGTAAAGCCTTCGGCCTGCTTGTCGAGTTTGACGGTTGCGTTGACGTTTTTCTGGTCATCACTGAGCGCGACTTCGGTGACGTGACCAATCACCACGTTGCGATAGCGCACTTCGGTCTTGTTGGCCGCAAGCCCGGAGCCGGTCTTGAAGGTAAGGGTTATGCTAGGACCTTCCTGCATCAGGTTGTGCACTACTAGGGAGAGACCGACAAGTACCGCCACGATGGGCACGATCCACACGAGGGAAAAGCCGAAGCGCCGGGTCTTGACCGGTGCTGGGCCGGGAGCGGGCGGGTGGTCATTGCTGGATGGGATCATCCAAGAACTCCTTGTCAGGTGGCGTGTCCCAGATCAGGCGGGGGTCGAAACTCATCGCTGAAAGCATGGTGAACACCACCACCAGGCCAAAGAACAGAATGCCTGGGCGGGGTTCTATATCGCCAAGCGACTGAAACTTCACCAGCGCTGCGACAAGCGCTACCACCAGCACATCGAGCATCGACCAATAGCCGATCAGTTCAACGAAACGGTAAAGCTTTGAGCGCTGCTGTTGAGCCCAGGTACTCCCGCGCTGGACGGTGATCAACAGCATCGACAGGGCCACGAACTTCACCCCCGGCACGGCGATACTAGCGATGAAGATGATCAGCGCGATATCCCAGGCGCCGTGCTCCCAGAACTCCAGCACGCCGCTCATGATGGTGCTGTCCGCGCCGCTGCCGAGCATCATGGTGTTCATCACTGGCAGCATGTTCGCCGGTATGTAAAATGCCAGCGCAGCAAACAGGTAGGCCCAGGTGCGGCCCAAGGCATTGGTCTTGCGCCGATGCAGGGGAGCATCGCAGCGTGGGCAATGATGCGGTTCGTGGCGCATGTCGCAGCTCAGTCCGCAGCTGTGACAGAGGCACAGGTTAAGTTCCGTCGCCGTTGGTGGCCTGTTCATGGCATGTCCCACAGGTCGCGAATGTCACGGCCGGCGATGCGGATCATCAGCAGGCTCAGTGCGGCCAGCGCGAGCAGGCCGATTCCGGGTAGCACATCGAGCATCCCGGCGAGTTTGAACACTGCCACCATCGCGCCGAGCAGGCACACTTCCAGCATGCTCCAGGGTCGCAGGGTCTCCAGCCAACGCATGCACATCTTGAAGGCAGGGGAGCGGCGGGCAGTGAGCGCGTAACCCAGTACCCAGATGAGCAGCACTAGCTGGAATGCCGGAGCGATGATGATCGAGATGGCCGCGACCATGGCTATGAAGGTGATCGGGCCCTGGCTCAGTGCCAAGACCGAGTCCCACAACGTGGCGCTGTTCTTCAGCCCCTTCAGGCTGATGCTCATAACGGGGTAAAAATTGGCAAACAGCCACAGCACCGCGGCGGTAACCGTCAGTGCCAGGCGTTGTTCCACCGTCAGGCCGTTGTGCCGCTGCAGGACACCGCCACAGCGCGTACACAAGGTTTTCTGATGCTTGGCGAGCAGCGTCTTCTCGTACACGCAATCGCAGTGCTCGCAAATGATCAATTGCTCTGGTGTTGGCATCATGATGCCCTGGTCAGCTGATAGTGAGGCCTTTCTGAATATAGGAGTGCTTCGGAATTAGGCAAATGCCCGCTGCACCAATCTCAGGCTCAGTGGCTTGAGCAAAGCATGGTAAGTAGAGTGGCCTCTTCAGCTTTTGGCCAGCCATGGCTGCAGCATTTCTGCTGCGCCGCGTCCGCCCCGGCGCAGCGCAGCCATCAACGGTAGCCAGGCCAAGTCGGTAACCACCACTTCACTGGCCGGTAGCAGACGTACTTCGCCTGCGGTGCAGCCAGCTGGGCCGCCGTCGGGCATGAACACCGTGACCCAGGGGTCTGCCGCTTCCAACACGAGGCATAGCCGCCAGCCGTCACCCTCAGCGATCATGCCTACCTTCGAGCCATCTTCGTTTTCCAGCCCAGCGAAGCGCGCCGTGGCGTCCTTGAACAACTGGTAGCCTGGCAGGTTGCTCAGAAGATTGTCTTCGAGCAGACGCAGGCCGTTGCTGGCCGCTCGAGTTTTGGCCAACAGCCCGGCAACGAAGCACGCCAGTACCAGCCCCAGCAGCGCAGCGCAGCTGATCAGCGTGACCCCCGCGACATCGTATCCGGCGAACATCGGTAGCAACTTTTCAATCGGGCCGCGCAGCAGGTGTATGGCTTTTTCCACCAGTACAATGACCAGTACCAATGGCAGTATGAACAGCAGGCCGCCTATGGCGGTGGTCTTGATGAAGTTGAACATCTTGTGCTCCTTGGCTCGCCTGAGCCTGAAGATCCGGCTTCAAGGCTAGTCGATTAACGGCCTGGCAGCGATTGGCGAGCCCTTCCAGCGCCAGCTATCCTCGTGCGGACAACGTTGCTTGGACGCATCCAGGGATGAATGGCAATGATCGAGTTCGTGCTCCATGCCTTGCGTACAAACCCAGAAATCGCAGTGTTCCTGGCGATCGCTTCGGGCGTTTTGATCGGCCGAATACGCCTGGGCAGCTTTCACCTTGGCTCGGTTGCCGGGGCACTGCTCATGGGATTGGTCATTGGTCAGATCGGTCTGGAAGTGCCGCATGAGCTCAAGTCGGTATTTTTCGCCTTGTTCATCTACGCCGTCGGTTTCAAGAGCGGGCCGGAATTTTTCGGTAGCCTTAATCGCGGCACGCTGAAGCTGGTGTTGCTCTCGGTGGTGCTCTGCGGCACCGCGCTGGCGACGATTCTGGCAATGTACAGCGTGTATGGCTTCGATGCCGGTTTCACTGCCGGGCTCGGTGCCGGAGCTTTGACAGACACGGCCATCATGGGTACAGCCAGCAGTGCCATCGCCCAGCTGTCGATCGACGAGGCGGCAAAGGCGCAACTCAACAGCCACATGGCCGTGGCATACGCCATCACCTACGTGTTCGGTACCATTGGCCTGGTGGTCTTTGTCGGCAGTATCGCGCCGCGGCTGCTACGCGTGGACCTGGCCAGTTCTGCGCGGGAGCTGGAGCGTTCGCTGGGTTTCGAGCAGGAAGACGCTGCCTTGAGCATTCCCTACACGCGTATCGTGGTGCGTGCCCATCAATTGGCTGTACCGGCGGCCGAGGGCATGAGCATTGCCGACATCGAGGCCGTGCACAGCAACCTCAGTGTCGAGCGGGTTGTGCGTGACGGCCGAGTACTTGAGCGGGATGTGCAATTGCGCCTGCAGCGTGGCGATGTGCTTGGCGTTTATGCATTACGCGAAGCCGTTGCCCACCTCAGCCAGTGGATCGGCCCCGAGGTGGATGACCCGCTATCGATGTCGTTCGCCACCCGCACAGCGCAAATCGTGCTCACCTCGCGCAAGCTGGCCGGCAAAACCCTGAAGCAGATCAAGCATGAACTGGTAGGCGCCACGCGCATGGGCTGTTACATCGTCGGCATTACCCGCCAGGGGCTGGATTTGCCGCTGCTGCCCGACACGGTATTACGCCGTGGCGATGTGATTAGCCTGACCGGTCGCACCCGCAGTGTGGAAGCGTTGGCCGAGCAGTTGGGGCGGGTGCGCAAGGACCATTACAAGAGCGATATCGCGATCCATGCGCTGGGTTTGGTGTTGGGGTCACTGCTCGGCATGCTCTCTACCCACATCGGTATCATTCCGGTCGAGTTGGGTGTGGGTGGCGGGGTGCTGCTGGTCGGCCTGCTGATTGGCTGGTACAACTCGCGTCACCCTGATTTCGGCGCGCTGCCGCCGGCCGCGCAATGGGCCTTTTCCGAGTTCGGTCTCACCGCATTTGGTGCGGTCGTCGGGCTGCTTGCCGGCCCCGCCGCGCTGGCCGCGATCGAGACGCAAGGCCTGGCGCTTTTGATTTCCGGGGCCGCGGTCACGCTTATCCCGCCCGTGGTGACCTTGTACTTTGGCTATTACGTGTTGCGCCTGCACCCGATGATCCTGTTCGGTGCCCTGGCCGGGGCGCAAACCGAAGCGGCGTCGATGAATAAGATTATCGAGCAGTCCGGCAGCAGCACGCCGGTCATCGGCTTTACCGTGTGCTATGCCATCTCCAATGTCTTGCTGGCGGTCTGCGGCCCGGTGATCATTGCGCTGACCACCACTTGAGGGCGCATTGCTTACAGAGGGTTTTCAGGTTTGGATGGGGCCGCATGCCACTGTTCCCTGGGCACCCATTTGGCCTGTTCGGGATCGCCCAGGTAGTGGGGCGACATGATCTGCACGCCATATTCGTTAAACACATCCTGGATATTGGCGTGCAACAGGCTCAGGAGCAGGGCGCGTGGCCTGGGCTCAGATGGAACGGCCTGGGCCACCAACCGATACTCGGGATAGAAGTCTGACAGTGCGGTCTGGAACACCTGGGGTTGAGGCTCTTGCAGCACGCCTTCGGTGCGACGCGCCGCTTCCAGCAACATTGCCTCGACCTGGCGCCACGGCGTGTCGTAGCCAATGGTTACAACCGTATCGACCACATAGCCTTGGCCTTGCACGATGCGTGAGTAGTTCTTGGTCACCGTGCCGGTAATCATTGAATTGGGCAGCGTCAGTACTTCACCAAGGCCGGTGCGAATGGTGGTGGTGAACATGCCCACTTCGGTCACTGTTCCTTCGTAATCGCCCACGCGGACAAACTCACCGGCGCGCAGCGTGCGCGTGTAGGTGAGGATCAGACCGGCGGCGCCTTGGCCGATGACGCTGGTGGCGCCCAGCGAAATCATCAGGCCGAGCAACACCGACAACCCTTTGAAGGCATCGGTGCCAGACCCGGGCAGATAGGGGTAGGCCATCACCAGCGCGAACAGCCAGATGGCCAGCGAGGTCAGGCGCATGGTCGGCTGCAAGGTCTCGGCCGTCAGCCATTTCAACGTGCCTGGGCGGGCCATGCGCCGCAGTACGCGCCTGGAAAACGCGCTGATGCCGCGGGCGATGAAGAAGATCGAGAGGGCGACGGCCAGGCCGGGCAGGGCACGCAGAATGCCGCTGATCAAATAGTTGAGCAGCTCCATCAGGTGAATATTGAGGCTTTCGCCCCAAGACCGGGTGTAGGGGAATTGCGATAGCACGAAGCCCAGCCACTGGTAGCAGAGCAACAGCAACACCAACCAGTACAGCAGCCATAACGAGCGGTCGATCAGGTAATAGAGGTTCTGCATGTCGAACAGCGGGGTGTGGCCGACCTTGAAGCGCTCGGAGTGCTTGCCCATCAGCCTGGGCAGCAGCCCGACGAGTTTGCGCCGGCAGTAGCGGGCGCCCTTGGCCAGGAGGAAGAACACCAAGGTTGCTGCGACGCTGTAGCCGATTGCGGTGAGCAGAAAGCGCAGGCTACGCGCTTGGCGGGTTTCCTCTACAACAAGACGCAGATTCTCCGCAGCCTGTTCGGCTGCGTCGCCTGCTGTGATGTCATTGGCAGCGGCATCGAGTGGCGTCACGATAAAGGCGCGGCGCCCGCCTAGCAGCACCAGGTAGCTGTGCAGTATGGGGTCGACGCGCACTTGCAGTTCGTTGGTCTCGTGCAGTGTGTCTTCGATCACTTTCTTGGCGCGCTGGGCACGCACCTGGGGTGTTTCCCCCAACAGGCTAGCCCGGAAGACCAGCACCGTGCGGTTGAGCACCGTCAGCGCGGCGGGGTCGGCAATCACACCCTCCAACTCGGGCATTGCCTGCGGGCTATCCGCCTGGAGCAGGGGCGGGAACATCAAGTACATGACCAGAATCAGCCAAGCAGCCCGTCCAGACCAACGCGTGATCCCCATGCCTCACTCCCCTGTGCCTGCGTGTGAACTGCTTGCAGCATAGCCGGATTCCCGCCGCATTCAGTTGCTAAGCTCAAGCCTTTGCGCATCCCTTGGGAGTTGGCATGTCGCTACGCACTAAACTGCTCTGGCTGTTCGCGCCCCCGCTGTTGCTGGTGCTCCTCCTCAGCTACTTCTCCGCTCATGCGTTGCTGCTCGAGCGGCTGGACAAGCAAGATGAGCGACTTTTGGTCATCGAGGCAGGTCGCATGCGTGCGCTGTTGGGCAGCATCTTCGAGCGCGATGCCGATCGCTTGCAGCAACTGGCCGAATCGCTGCCTCGCCCCATCGGCTTGGCGTTCCCTTTGCCTGCGCAAATCTTCAGCCGTACCGGTTTCGACTTTTTCGTGCTGATCACGGATGCAGGGCAACGGGCAGCCTGGAAACCTCTGGATCCTGCGACATTCAGGGCCACTGACAACAACATGCCTTTGTCATTTGACGCACTCCAGCGCGAAGTGTCGACGCAGCTTGAGCGCTTGACCGGGACTATGGCTTCAGCGCCAGCTCCTCAGCTGATGCTGCTGCATCGCCAGCCGTTCATTCTTGTGGCTGTCGACGTCGGCCCGGCCGGCGCAGGAGAGGTCTTGTTTGCAGGCAAGTTTCTCGATGCCGGGCGGATCGCCGCCCTGCAACGGCAACTGGGCGGAGTACTGCAGCGGGATGCTGCCAGCGCCGAACGCATTGCCTCGCCAGCTGATGGTGAGTTCATCAGTATCGGCAATCGCCAGATTCGTGGCGCGCGCCAGCACAGCATCGAGCTGATCTTCCATGACAGCCTGGGCGAGCCGCAGGTGCAATTGCAATTGCTGCGTGAACGGCATCTGTATATCGAGGGCAGCGAGCAGCTGAAGCTGTTGCTGGGCGCTATGGCCGCGATCATCTGTCTGGCCTGGCTGCTGATCTATCTGGGCTTGGACTTCACATTGCTCAGACGGATTTCTACCTTGCATCGAGAGTTTCTCGCCATAGGCGCCGCCTCAACCAGCGGGCGTTTGTCGGATGCAGGGCCTGATGAGTTGGGCCTTTTGGCACAGGAAGCCAACCGCACCTTGGACCGCCTGGAGCAGAGTGAGAGCCGCGGGCGGGTGATCCTGGACGGCATCGAGGATGGTTACTTCGAACTTGATCAGCAGGCCAGAATCCAGTCGGTGAACCCTGCATTCTGCAAAATACTTGGCTACAGTGCGGCGGATGTCATCGGGCACAGGTTCGCTTCGCTGCAGGGGAGTGCGCAGACCCACTCCGCGACCCCGGCTGTGGTGTTCGACACCGAAGCAGGGGCGCCGTTGTCAGCCCGGCTGCAACGGGCGGATGGAAGCGTTGGCCATTACCAGACGCGATTTACCACAATCAACGACGCAACGGGCAGCGTGATCGGATATCGCGGCATCTTGCATGATGTGAGTGAGCATGTTCAGTACCAACAGGCGCTGCTGGACATGGCCTACCGTGATGCACTGACCGGGTTGGGCAATCGCAAAGCATTTCACCAGCAACTCGAGCGGCAACTAGGTGCGCAGGGTTTTCCGCTGGGATTGGTCTTCCTCGACCTGGACCGTTTCAAACAGGTCAATGACCGTTTTGGCCACGATGCCGGCGATGCCTTGCTGCAGTGCATGGCACAGCGCCTGCGCAATGCCATGCGCAAGCAGGATTCGGCCTACCGGCTGGGCGGCGATGAGTTTACGGCGATCCTGCCCGCTACCGACCAGGCTGCCGCCTATGCGTTGGCCGAGCGGTTGCTGGCGGTATTGAGTGCACCCGTGAGTATCGGTGAAGTGCTGATCGATTTTGTCACGCCCAGCATCGGCCTTGCGTTTGCGCCCGTGCATGCCACCAACGCGCACATGCTGGTCAAGGCAGCAGACCAGGCTATGTATCAGGCCAAGCAGCAGCGTGGGCGAGTCTGTTTGGCTAGCTGAGTTTCGATTTTAGAGCCATTACTTGAAAACCTAGGAATGTCGCCTAACGTAAAAATTCTCTGTTGCTGGCAGTTGCCTTCATCGGTACAGCGCATCAATTAAAAGGAGGTTTCATGGAATTGATTGCGAAATCGAGTGTTGCAAATGCCTCTGCATCGCTGGCGTCTGCGTCTTCACCTTGACCAGCGCCTTCCTCGCTGACCACTCAGGCGTGGGTTGCCGGACCCCGAAACGTTCGTCATAGGCAACCAAGGCCGTCAAGGATGCGAAATCGGAGTGAGCCAAGATGAAAACCTGCCTAGCCGACGTAGCGCTGGCCACGCGACTGCGTGCTGTCTGCGGCCCGGTACTTGTTATAGCTACCGCCATCCATGCCAGCTCAAGTTGGGCAGGCGGCATACTCATCTACGAGGCAGGCCAGGAAGGCAATGGCCTGGCCAACGCAGGCTCCGCCGCACTGGCCAAGGATCCCAGCGTGTTGATGAGCAACCCTGCGGGCATCACCCAGCTCAAGGGTACCCAGGTCAGCGCAAATGCCCAGGTAATTCTTGGCGACCTGCGCTTTTCACGTAACAGCAATAACCAGTTCGATGGTAACGAGGGTGGTAATTCACTTGAGTACCTGCCGGGTGCCAGCCTGTTCGTCAGCCACCAGCTCGATGAGCGTTCGGCAATAGGCTTTGGCATGTACGGCAACTTTGGCCTGGCCCTGGATTATGACGACGACTGGGCGGGTCGCTACTTCACTCAAGAGGCAGCGGTGATTGGCGTATCACTGCAACCCACCTGGGCTTACAAGTTCACCGATGACCTGTCCATCGGGATCGGCCCACGCATCATGGTCGGTTACTATCGCACCGAGATGGCCATCAACAACAACCTTCTGGGCCTGGCCGACCGGCCGGACGGCCAGCTGGAGTACAAGGACACCGATGTCGGGGTGGGCGTCAACCTTGGGGTACTGTACCAGGTCGATCCGCGTACCCGGGTGGGCCTGGCCTACACCAGCAAGGTCAAGCTGGAATTCGAAGATAAACCGCACCTGAGCGATATCAGCAACCCGTTGCTCAATGCTGCATTGCGCCGTCTTGACGTGGATTCGCTCGAACTGGACCTGAACGTGCCGCAAACCGTCACCTTCAGCGTGGCCCATGAGCTGGATGAGCAATGGACGCTGCTGGGCAGCCTTGGCTGGCAGGACTGGAGTGATTTCGGAGAGGTCGGGGTTGATGTCGATACCAACGCCAGCGGCACCAGTCGCACCGTCGACCGTAAATACAAAGACACCTGGCATGCATCGGTAGGTGCAACCTACCAGGCCACGGCGCAATGGCGCTGGAGCGCAGGCCTGGGTTACGACAGCTCTGCGGTCGATGACGAGGACCGTACCGTCGACAACCCCATGGGCGAAGCCTGGCGATTGGCCGCCGGGGTCAACTACAGCGTCGACCAAAGCCTGGATCTGCACCTGGCGTATACCCTGGTCTGGTTGGGCGATATGGACATAGATCAAAGCAAATCCCGTTCCGGCAACACGTTGTCCGGCAGCTACGACAACAGTGCACTGCACATCATCGGCGGGGGCGTGACGTGGCGCTTCTGAATGATGCGTTTCATGGCTAATCTTATGGAAGGAGACACTGCATGAAGATCAAGATGTTGGCTGCAACAGTGTGCCTCAGTACATTGATGTTGCATGGCTGTGCAAGCAAGTATGTGGAGGCCGATCAGTACTCGGGCTTTCTCAAAGATTACAGTGTCCTGAAAGAGGAAAAATCGCCATCAGGCGCACCCGTGATGCGTTGGATAAAGCAGGGAGTCGATGCCAAACGATATACCAGTGTGTACCTTGAACCTAGTCAGCTCTATCCCAAGCCGCAACCGACGGAGAAAATCCCGCAATCCACGCTGCAGGGCATCACCCAGTATTATGACCAGACGCTGAAAAACCATTTCTCACAGGTATTGCCGTTGGCGACAAGCCCAGGCCCAGGGGTGCTAGTGGTTCGCCCGGCGATCACCGCTGTCAGTGCAAAGACCAAGAGTCTGCGGCCTTATGAGGTCATCCCGATTGCCCTGGTAGCCGCCGGCATCAGCACTGCCACCGGGATCCGTGACCAGGACACCAGTATTGCAACTGAAGCCGCGTTCCTGGATGGCGAGACCAATCAAGTGGTGTCTGAGGTCGTGCGCAAGGGGGCGGGGACCGAACTGGAAAACTCTTCTCAGGTCATGCAGGCCAAGGACGCAAAAGCAGTACTGGACGGTTGGGCCAAGGACATGGTGAGTTCTTTCCAGGCGCTCAGGAAGTAAAGCCGTTCCGCCCCACAGAGGCATTGTGTGGGGCGGATTTCATTCTGGCATTGCGCAACTACTGGCTGAGAAAGCCCGTCCACATCGAGTCCAGATCAGGTCTCCTGGTGATTTTCGTTCTTTCCGGCAGATGGCGGGCACATCACTTTCAGGCTACGATTGAAAAATTTGCAATCAGTTGAGCCACTCGTATGAGCCCCGAAACCGCTGAGGGAATTTTCCAGCAACTCAAACTTTGTGAGCAGGCGATCTCGGCCTTCAAGGCTTACCTGGAAGCGAAAGGAGTAGCTTCACACGAAGAGCTGGAAAGACTTCGACTACAAGCAGAATTTCATTACAGTGCAATCAACGATTATCGACTGAATTGCCGGCACGGTGCGCAAGGAAATAAACATTGAAAGTAAAGCGGCATCACTTTTTGGGTCAGGGTCTAACAATCTCCATTTCAGCAATGTAGGTCCTTGCGTTAGCGCTACGTAGTGACTATGCTCAAAAGGGAATACCCAAAAGCTCCCTGGATACTCCTCGTTAATGCGGCCACTCGTTGGCCGCTTTTTTTAAAGTATTTATCGGAAATGCCGCCTTACTGCCAGATTGGGGCCCGTTAGGACCATACACCCGTGATCACCTTAGGTCGAAAAAGCCACCGATGGCCAGGAAGTGCGGGGGCGGGCTGCTAAGCGCTACTATTCCTACGCTAGCGCAGCTCTGAAACGATCACGATACTGTAGGGTTACGCTGTTGACCTGAGCGCGACTGCACATTCCTTTGCAGTCTCACTTAGAACGGGCATGTACCATTGGACAACCGCTACCGCATCTGTGGATGCCTGTCGGCCTACGGTAGGTGAGCAGACTGAGGTCTCGAGCGTCTGACGCTTCGTCACGCATGCCCTCAGTACACCATTCCAGTAGGTAGACCTATAAAGTTGGGGAGCCGCTTATGAGTTGCTTGGTGTGCGCCGGAATTGCATCAGTCCTTACATGCCAAGGGCCTTGGGAGGAGCGGGATTGTCCGGCCTGCGGACGCTACCGTGTATCTGACGCTCTTATCCTGACCTTGATGGAGCAGGGGCAAATCTTCGATGTTGAAAGGACTAGAAAGTGGCTTGTGCAGCAGAGGCGAGAACATCCCGTACCCTGCATTGAGCCTCACAACGCTTGGCTCGCCGAATAAGCCATAGCGTAATCGCCCGAACCAAGTCAAACCGGGAGGTTTGAACAATAGATCCCGCTCTTACTATAGAACGAACTACCGCGGGCATTCGCCTTGCCTTTGTCTTGATCCTCTGCTGCGTTCCACCATCAAGGATCGTCCGCGTATTTTAAGCGGACGCTATCGACCTTATATCAGGAATTCTATGCTCCTACGAAACTAATATATTAAATCAATAAAGTGCTAGGGCTACAGGAGTAATAACATCACCGGGCAGCTGTTGCTCAAGTGCCGCTTCCCACTTGGTAAGCGTCCACCCAACTCACCTTACGTAAGTCAGGCCGGCACCCACTGATGCGGCAGCAATTGCCCGATCTCACTGGCCCGCTGTGTCGGCAACCGCGTCAGCACATCTTTTAGATAGGCATACGGATCATGCCCATTCATACGCGCCGATTGGATCAGGCTCATGATTGCAGCCGCCCGTTTGCCGCTGCGCAGTGACCCGGCAAACAACCAGTTCGAGCGTCCGAGTGCAATGTTTGCTGCGATTTCACCACTTGCTAGCGATGCTGAATGAGTTCAGAATTAAGGCATCCCAATTTCAGGGATAGCTGAAAACCCTTTGATTTCAACGTTTCGAAAGCCAGATGCGAGTCTCGTTTCCCTCTCATATTGGTTGCAGATTAGTTTCCAGTTGCTGGAACTCGAAGGAGATCTTCAAGACGCTCTCCAAGTATGCTCCATGCCTCACGTTTTTCCCTGGCATAGTCATAATGCAGATAATGCCGGCGTACCTTTGAGCCTCCCAGTAGGTGATTCTGACAGCGATCAATGATTTCCAGTGTCACTCCCAGCTCCTGCATCATGGTCGCTCCTGTGCGACGCAAATCATGCGGAGTCCATCCGCCCTTGTTACCTTGATTTAGAACCAGTGAGTCGTCGTGATGACGGCCAGATAGAGGTTTGCTGCGATTCTTGAAGCCGCATTGCCGGTCTCCGATCAGCTTGCTTACTGTCTTGGTATTCACATGACGGCTTTCACCCTTGCTGGGAAAGCAGAAGGGAGTGTGGCCGGTTTCTTCTCTCAGTCGCTTGAATTGGTTCAGTGCGAACGTTGATAGGAATACATGGTGATCCTGACGTTTACCCTTATGCCCTTTAGTGGCTTCTGCTGGGACGAGCCAGGTGCCTTTCTCCAGATCTACATGTCGCCATTCGGATTTCAGAAGTTCGCCAATGCGACAGAGCGTGCTGAGGCAGATCCAGACTGCGCATTGCACGCGGGAGTTCACAGGTCGGATGCCTGAATATTTTTGGCCAGCGGGCAGCGCAGCATAATCTTGAGCTAGGCGGTTGAAAATCTGCTGCAACTCTTGGATTTCGCCGCTGGATAAAAGTCGATCGCGCTGCTCCTGATAGTCATGATCGAGGAGTTTGTTGACGTCAACGAGGTCGGCGGGGTTGCCGTCGACCATCAAGGTGCGCCACGGTTTACGTTTCTCGGCCCATCGCAGCATCTGACCTATGTCCTTGCTGCGGATAACTACGGTACGGTTTAGGCCGCGAGCCTTGATCGAACGCAAGAGATTGAGCAGGTCTTTTTCAGTTAGGGTTCGCAGGGGTTTATCGCCGATAGCTGGTAGCACGTCTTTGGAGAAACTGCGGCGAAGTTCTGCGTTGCCGTCCTGGCGAGATACTCCGTCGCGCAGCCACTCTTCAAAAAGTTCGGTGACAGTCTTGCTCTCTGTTGCCTGACGTTCAGCTTCAGCAATGGTTGCGGCGACCGCAGCTTGAGCCTCGATTTTGGCTGCCTTTCGGGCGGCTGCGGGTTCAATGCCTTTGGTAACGCTTGCTCTCACTTCGTCTCGCTCAGCACGGATTTGCGCTAGCGTTTTTTTCGGCCAACTGCCCAGGCGGTGATCACGTTTGGCTCCTCCCATTTTGAACTCATAACGGAACAGCGCTGTAACGCCGCGTACACCAGCACGAACTTTGGCGGTCAGCCCACCTTCTTCGCGAAGTGTTTTGCCATCGTCGGCGGGGGTGAGTGCTTCGAGTTGCTTTGCTGTGATCTTCGCCAATGTCGACTCCTCGCCAGGGTCGATCACCCTGGAATTTTGCCCCACTTTTGCCCCACCGAATCGCTTGGCTAGAGGTGGACGCTGGTGGATCGGAATAGATCATAATATAGCCTGTAAGCCCCATATTTACTAGCTTATAGGTCTTCCTTAATGGGCTATCCTATTCCATGGAAAACTATTAAATAAGCGCATGGGGTGCAAGGGGTCGAGTGTTCGAATCACTCCGTCCCGACCATATATTTCAACGACTTAGCCACCTTCGGGTGGCTTTGTCGTTTTTGCATGTGGGAAGTTTTTCGGGACTTCATCCGTTTTCCTCTTCAAGATCATCAACACCGGCCCGCGAGAGTCAGTGATTGATACCATGTTCGCAGCCTCAATCAGTTTGCCCAGCTCAGCGCCGGAGAAGGGACTGGTGATGCTGCCGTTCTTATGCCCGAGCAGTGATTTCCGATCCTCCTCAGTAACGCCGCTGCCCGCGGCTGCTCCTGAGACCTGCTTTTGCGTTAATTAGCGGGATTTCGCAAGGGGTCTTTCGATTAAGGAAAATGTTGGCGTCTTCGTCCCCATCGATCACATCAGGGATCAATGCCCAGTCGAAGCCGGGGAGCGGTGCCAGTCATCCACCTAGGGTGCATAGCCTTCCACGTCGACCTGACCGCCTTTTCTCTACACGGTAAACGTGCCGTTGTGAAGATGAAGGACTGGTGGGCCTCGGCGACAATGCCCATGTCGTCTTGCCGCGGGAATGGCACCAAGACAAGAAATAGGCCGGCTAACCAGTGAGCTACGCGTGGACCAACTCGGGAAGTTGAATGGCTGGAGGATCGCGACTTTACTGTCTGCCGTAGCAGGTACTCTGGTCTGGGGATATGGAGATCTGCTGTTCTCCTAACTCTCTAAACTCCGGCGCCGGCGGGCAGCGCCGGAGGGTGAGGCGGCTTTCGCTTCAGCCTGCTTAGCGACGGTAGCCTTCGCGGCGTGGTGGATCAGGTACCGCCGATTGATCAAGCTGTCGCGCGGCTTGTCGATGGTGATCTCCCAGTAGTCGCAGCCCAGGTCAAGCACTTCGCGGTGCTCGCTCATGAGCACGCTGGCTTGTTCGATGCATTCGACGTGGGCCGCTTCATACAGGCGATCATTCGGGGAGTTTCAGAGGCCGCGCCCGTCTTCGCTGTATTCGATTGCTGCGAGCCGATCCTTGATTCCCAGGTTGGACGTATCCTGATCCAATCGCCTTTCCCCCACAGAGATGATGAATGATGGTAGCAATAGGCTACTTTCGCTCCCATCACTTTGCCACCATGCAAATTACTGGAGCGTAACCGCCCCGATTGGTTTGTTCGACAGGTTGTGATACGGCCTCCAAAGACGGCCGCTTCCTCACGCCAGGCCAGGCAGTGGATGCGATGGGAAGAGGTATATGGAGAGCGTTGGCAGTGGCAGCGGCCGGCGGTGGAGCCTATTCCCAACCGCCGGCAATAAGGACGGTTACTCCACGCTACAAATCCAGCGATGGTTATGCCGGTATGGCGCTCTGGTAAATGCAACGTCTGTTACAAGGGTCATGCCGCGCTCTTGAAGGGCTTCGGTCAGTTGAGCGAGTGTCTCTGCTTCGATAGTCATTGCTGTTACCTCGTCAGATTTACTGCGTTCATAAATCCTGACCGGTTGGGCAACCGCGGGATTCAATTTTTTTGATCGCGGCTTCGAGCTGCGCGGCTACTCGTGCGACAGTGAGAGGGCGCTCACGGTGCAGATTGAGCCGTCGTCCGCTGGAGTGGCGTCGGTGTAATCAACCTGGTTGTAGCCGCTGCCATGGAAGTTCAGCAGCGATGAGCGCCACGAAGTGTCCATATGGAGGCTGCCGGACGATGCGGCCTTGCCATTGCAACTGGTGGTCACGGTCAAAGTGCCCGAGGCGAGCACGCGGAGGGGGACGGTGAACTTCGCACCCAGGGGCACGCCTTTGAGCAGCGTGGTGTTGACCGGGGTGGCCTGGTTGAACGTTTCGCGGAACCCCAGGGTGATGTTGCCTTTGCTCCAGAAGACCTTCGCTGGCGGGCTGTCATCGTCCTTCACGTGCAGTTGCGAGATCACCACTTTCTGCGCGGAGTTGACTCTGGTCAGCGTCATTTCCTACATGTTGATGTGCTCGGCTGCGCTGGCCAGTAACCAGTAGTTGGGCTCTTTCCATTCGCAGCGCGTGCGGTGGGTGCTTTTACTCGACGCGCCTTTGGTTGGCGCCGAAAACTGAACTGAGCCATCGGCCAGGGCAGTCACCACGTTTGGGTAACGGGCAAGCGCTTCGGCGCCGCTGAGCTCGAGGGCTACGGGGTTGGTAGGTGAAGTGGCCACAGGGGTCGTGATCGTTAGATTGCTGATGTCCACGGTCATGAGTATGTCTCCTGACGATAAAGATCCTGGTCAGTGCTTGCGCCTGCTCATGCAGGCAATCCTTACGTGCCGAGGGAAAACCGTCGAATTTCAGGGCAAGCGCTCGCGAATACTTTAGAAAGTGCAACATCAACGTCAATCAACCCAGCGCCACAGCGGCTCGTCTAATAGCCCAACCCCGCTGAGCTGGGTCTGGCCTTGAATCTTCTCCAGTTCCAGCACATTGCACCCGTCACACGCTGACAGCGCCTCAATCAACGGGGCGCTGTGCGATACCACCCAAACCTGGCTACGTTGCGAGGCGCGAATGATCAACCGCGCCAACGCAGGCAGCAGGTCAGCATGCAAACTGGTTTCCGGCTCGTTAAGCACCATCAGCGACGGCGGCCGTGGCGTTAGCAGTGCGGCCATCAACAACAGGTAACGCAAGGTGCCATCCGACAGCTCCGCACCACCCAACGGCCGCAACAGCCCATGCTGATGCAGGCGTACGCTGAACAACCCACCCGGCGGCGCATCGATCTCCAGGCGGCTACCCGGGAAGGCGTCATCCAGTGCTGCTACGAGGTCTTCAACTTCGCCAATCTCGATGATGGTCTGCAACGCCGAGGCAAGGTTGCGGCCATCGTGATGCAGCACCGGCGAGCGCGTGCCCAACTGCGGTTGGCGACAGGGCGCGTCGCGGTCGATGCGGAAGTGGTCGTAGAAGCGCCAGCTGTTGATGAAAGCGCGCAGCTCGCCGATCTCCGGTGCCTGGCGGGGCCGGCCGACGATGTTGAAAAAGCTCTCGCAACTGTCGGCATGCTGATCCAGCACCGTCCAGCTGTTGCCCTCTCGGGCACGAACCATCGCGTTTTTACGTTCAACCAACAGGGACGCTGGCCGGTACGCACCGGCGCCCCAGATGGCTTCGGTTTTGATCTCCGGGTCGAGCATGAATGCGGTGGGATAGGTCAGGGGGATCGGCAGGCCGAGGGAGATAGCGAAGCCGAAATCTTCGGTGGCGAAGCCGAGGCGCAAGCGTTTGGCCTCGCTTGGGTGCTGGCCTTGGATGGGCACTTCGCCGCGTTTCATGCGGGCGCTGGCCTGGGGGCCGGCCCACCAGGTCGAATCCAGGCCGCCTTCGCGGGCGAGCGCTTCGATCACGCCGCCCTGGGCGGTTTCGGCGAGCAGGCGCAGGGCCTTGTAGAGGTTGGATTTGCCGCTGCCGTTGGCACCCGTCACCAGGTTGAGTTGGCCTAACGGCAGCACGAGGTGGTTGATCGAGCGGTAGTTGCCGATGGCGAGGGTGGTGAGCATGTGGTGCGTCCCAGCTTGAACTGAGTGGCCGATTGTGGCGGAACCGGGGCTCGCTTACTACCGATCAGATGACTTCGGCAGTGGGAGACGGTCGCCTTCGAGCTGGTCCAAAAGGGCACGAACCATCGTGTTCAGGTGATGGGACGCGGCGACCATGCGGTGGTCGCCTAGCATGACGCCCGTGTGGTTGAGGTGGCGGGCATAGTCCATCAGTTTTGTGGCTTGGGCTTTGGCGACCGTGCTAGGTGTTTCAGGGATGACGGTGAACAAGCGTTGGCTTAACCCGTAGCGATGGTCTGGATTGCCTGGATTTGCGCTGGTTGGGAGGGTGTCATTTGGCATGGATGGCTTCTCTCGGGGCTTGAGTTGCTGGGGCCGCTGTGCGGTCCTTCGCGGGCAAGCCCGCTCCTACAATGACGGTGCTGGCCCGCAAGGGTAGTTACCGTTCAGGTTTTCATCATGCCCAGTTCAGCATCGTCGAGCAGGGCCTTGGCCAGGGCGCTGAGGTATTGGGAGGCTCACAGCAACTGCTGCTTGTCTTCCATCAGGCCGTCGATGGACAGATCGCGGGCGTAGCCCATCAGTTCGGAGGCTTGTTCGCGGGCGTTCTGGCAGGGGATGCCGGGTTCGATGCGGAACAAAGGGGGGGTGTGGTTTTCACCTTGGTAGAAGGTGGTTTTGCCGACGGTGAAGTGGGTTGCTTTGGTGGCCATTGATTGATCTCCCTGAAGTTGTAGATGCCTGGGCTGACCGCTGGAAGTGGCAGGCCAGGCAGATCATGCCGCGGGCTAGTGCACTGGCTGCGGGTCGGCTGGTTTTTGTATTTGAACCAGTGCGGACTCGAGCAATTTGCGCAGTGTTTCCAGCTCGTGCATCGAGGTCATGATCAACAAGGACACGGGGGATCTGGGCTGCATCAGCATCGCCTGCCGGGTAACGACTTCCGCGCAGAGTGCGTAGTCGGCGGCCATTATCAGCGTGTCTTCAAGGGAGTGGAGATAGTGGGGGGGATCAGGGTACAGGCCTTGCGCGAATCACCCGATGCGTTCTCGAGTACATACGAACAGGAGGCCGGAAGAGACGATGCAACCTGGGCAGCCCGAGTCCATGCGGTTGCCACATCCCCTAATGCCCAAGTCTTGATCGCATGCCAGCACACTGAACCTTGTGGTCTGGTGTGGTGCAAATCCTCAGACAGCGAACCGCCCGTCGTTGCGCTTTTCCAGATGTGGGTAGCCCCTTCGTCGCGCGGAACAGGCGCCGGACGCGCTTTGCTCGATGAAGCCATCGCGTGGGCTACAGGTCTCGGAGCGCAGTGCGTCTGCTTGGGCGTAACGCTCGCAGTCAGCCCGGCGATGCATTTGTACCAGTCGCGTGGCTTCTGTAGTGTCGGCGTGCCAGAGCCGCTGCGAGAAGGCTCGACATTGACGTCGCAATCGATGGAGCTGCAATTGAAGCGCTCCAGGTGAAGCCGCGTCGGGCCCAAAAATCCAGACGTCATTCAAAGCCGTTTGCTTCTACCTGCACCGCTGTTCGGTGCTCCGGCCCCCCGGCAATCGCCTTGAGTATGGGCCGCACTCATTCATCCGCTTCTGGGGCGATGTCCTGACGTTCATCGCCTGCTGCTCGCTGGGCCGCCAGCACTTGCTGCGCCGTCAGTTCGATAAAGTCGAATACCTTCTCAGGCACTCTGTATAAATATTGCTTACGCCGGTTGTTGGATACGATACCTCCATTGTTGAGGCACATCATGACCAAGTTTGCGAGGTCGCTGCCGCGAACATCGAATCGCTCATCCACGGCCCTGAATACGGCATCATAGTTTTCCAGAAAGGCAGTTTCATCGCGGAGCTCGACCTCCAGCGCGCGCTTGGCCATTAGGCAGGTGAATACAACACACGACGTGGCATCCCAGAATCGGTAGATCGCGTCTGCACCCTTAAACTCGAAGGTAAACTGTTCGTGATCGATCCAGTGCACTTGCCAGAATTCACGTACTGGACCGGAATACCCCTGTAGCGTTTCCAGATACATGCGTTCCTCGCGTTTCATCGCAACCGAAACAGGAAGAAGCAGACCGTTTTCCAGCGCTCCAGAGAGGCATAGAGCTTGGTGGATCAAAAACCTTGATAACCGTCCGTTTCCATCCATGAACGGGTGGAGGAACACGAAGCCGAACGAAATGACACCTGCGGCCACGAGCGGATCTATCTGTGTAGGGCCTTCATTGGCGAAGCGCATCAGGCTTTCCATCAACTCGCGGCACAGGTCCGGTGGAGGGGGAACATAGGTCACCCCGGCGGCGCCATGCATGCCATTGCTAAGGTGGTTTTGCTCATGCCGGAATGCCGCTGCAAGATCTAAAGGGTTAGCCACCGTCGCGTTCTGTAACGTAACGAGATAATCCTCGGTCAGCGGGTGCCGGTCATGGGCCTGGCGCAGGAGCTTGATGAAACGGCGGGATTTATCTTCGGTTGGGGCTTCTTTCTCGATTGCAAACGAGTCCTGGGTCTCGTGCAGATACGCCCAATTGATAGTCCGGTCTATCATCAGAGGTGGGAGTGTGACCATGAAACGCTTGGCTTTGCCCAGGATGTCATGTTCGAGAAGCTCGGTGACCTCCGGGGTGCGCTCCACCGTCGCGCAATAATGCAGATCTCCGAGCCCATTGAATTCCAGCCGCCACTTCGAGTTTCGATCACCCGGCCGAGTAATATAGTGCTCTGGATCAAACAGCTTTACGAAGGCACCTCGCACAGGTGAAGGCTGCTCGATGTTCTCCCCGGTGAATGCTTCTCTGAGGTAGCAAGCCTTACGAATGTAGACGCCATTGGGCGATGCTTTCAGCGCTTCGGAAAAAAGGCTGGCAGGGATCTGTGGCAGCGCCTGAGCCAGAATCGAGAGGTTCACACCTTCGTGCTTCAATGCAAAAAGCACATTCCCAAGAAGGTCATCTTCTGAGGGGGCCATGCGTTGGGGCACGGCGAGCGTGTTGCCGATTCTCTCAATTCGGGTGACTGGTTGTACGATCGCAGGTCGGCTGAGTGCAACCGCAGAAATCGGTAGCCTATTGATTAGTAACGAATAGCCCGCAGCCCGCATTTATCTTTCCTTCACTTCTCGGGTGAGCGACGTTTTTTTTTTGATTGAGCTCACAAAATCTTCAGATCTCGCGATTATGCCGATTTTTTCTTCACTTGCCACTGAGCCTAAGGGTTGGCGCACGTAGTGGGGCAGCACACTTTGCCACGAAGCACATAGCTTACTCGGGCGACATGGACAGCTGGGGGATGTTGATGCTGGCACGAGCACGGCTTCAACAGCCCAGCATCGAGGCGTTGCTGATGCAGCAGGCATTATTCGAGGAGCATGCTCCAGGCAGCGCGGTGGTTGAGCCGATCCGAGCGCAGGACGCCATTCCCCCAGGTTTGCTGGATGAGGAAGGTGATTTCTATCACTATTTGCTTCAGCAACCTCGGGGACGCCTTGAGCAGGAATATCTGCCTAAGGCGCAGGTGGAGCGGGTGATCAGGAATTGGGCCGGGAATGCTTTCAATCCAAGCAGCGATGAGCGCGGAACCACTACCGCACGGTAGCGGCGTCGTGTACGCACCCGCCGCACGCCCATCGCCTTACGACATCAACAGCTACGAAGTGCAGCGCAACATCCCCAAGATGACCAACAACAAGCGCTACGGCTCTGCCTATGTGATTTTCCAGACCGACAAGTTCGATGCCGATTCCAAATGGACCATCCACCTGGGCGCGCTCGAGGTGCAAGGCCAGAAGCTACCAATCCCACCGCTGGAGCTCTGCTACCACCCCGTGAAGAAGTGGATGGGTATCGAGCCTTTGATGCGGCCATGAGCTGATGGAATGTCCCAAAAATGACGATTGAACCCTTCGCCCCATACCAGCATCTTGCCGCCGAGCTGCTCAAGCATCTGCCAAGCGGGCAGAAGGACGGCTCCCACGACCTGTCCCACATCCATCGCGTATGGGTCAACGCTCAGCGAATCCGGCAGGTAGAAGGCGGCGACCTTGAAGTGCTGTTCGCGGCCACGGTGCTGCACGATTGCGTGGCCGTGGAGAAGAATTCGCCACTTCGCGGGCAGGCATCGACGCTGTCGGCAGAAAAGGCCGCTTCAGTCCTGGCTGCCGTGGGCTGGCCCGTGCAACGTATCGAGCAGGTGGCGCATGCGGTCAAAACCCACAGCTATTCGGCTGGCTTCGAGCCTTTGACGCTGGAGGCCAAAATTCTGCAAGACAGCGACCGCCTCGATGCAATCGGGGCGGTGGGTATCGCCCGGTGCTTCTATGTGGCGGGGCGCATGGGTTCGTCGCTGTACGATTTCACCAACCCCAGCGCGCAGGGTAGGGCGTATCAGGACACAACCTTCGCCATCGAGCACTTTCATACCAAGCTGCTGCAGCTTGCGTCAGGGTTCCAGACCGGCGAAGGGGCGCGGCTTGCGGCCTTACGCCATGCGAGGCTCAAAGCGTATCTCGACGATTTCATGGATGAGGTCGGCACGCTCGGCAATCTCGCTTGAACTGCCCAACAGCAGGTGTGCCTAACGAACATCACCCAGAGGGCAGCACCATGACCGAGCAGAAAGACGACCCCAAACAAAGCCAGGTACCGGCGCATTCCACGGAAGAGGAAAAGGCCAAGCTCAAGGACAGGAACAAGGACGGCATCCCGCCCGGCGCCGAGTGAAGCTCGCCCCCTGAACCCTAAGCGCAACTGGAGAATGATCATGGCAATCGATCACAATGGCCCCGATGCCCCTTACCCCGGCCCCGCCGAGGGCGCACCCGATACTGGCGCAGGCCACGGCTCGGGGCTGGAGCAAGCCGAGTCCGAACCCAAGCAAGGCGTTGGTGAGAAATGGTCGGAGAACCGGCCCGAAGACTGGAACCCGCCACCTGGCAACCCCGGGTCGGATCAGGATGCCCAGGTCGAGCGGGATAACGGCACCGCGCGCACGGACGAGGACAAACTGCAGTAGCGCGGGAGCAGGGAAGGCGAAGTGCCGCTGCCTGCCGACGACCAGTCGCCGGTAGATGAAGAGATAAGGGATGTGGACGCCAAAAATTCGGTCTCCAGCGAGCACCCGAAACCCCGCTGAGCAACGCGACGAGGGATGCAGCGATGAACATCGAGCAAACCGTAGCAGGTGGCAGCGACCGCGACATGCCCCCTTCACCCGACCCGGCAGTGGACCCTGACCACCCCACGGTCCCTGATCCGGATGACGATCCGCTGATGAATGAGGAAGAGGGCGGCGACCGGCAGGGGGCTGATGATGACGCACAAACGGCCAGGCAAAGCGTCGAGCGGTAACAAACACAGGTCCCGGTGATAGCCCTGTAGGAGTGCCCTTGTGTCGCGAAAGGGCTCTCCCACACACATACACACGCACATCCCCAAAGCCTCATCCAGCTCAAAGCGCTTGAGTCATCCGATTGAACGTTTCAGCACCCCACGCCGTCGGTACTTCCAAGTCTTTCGCATTTGGAGGCAATCCCCATGAAGTACCGCGCACTCGGCAACACCGGCCTGCTCGTTTCCGAACTGGTCATCGGCACCGTCCCATTCGGTGGGCGGGGGGCGTTCGAAAAGACCGGTAGCGTCGATGTAACCCAAGCCAGGCGCATGTTCGACATGGCCTTCGACGCCGGGGTAAACCTGGTCGACACCGCAGACCTTTACTCCCAAGGCCTGGCCGAGGAAATCGTGGGCCAAGCCCTGGGTCAGCGGCGCGATTCGATCATCCTGGCCAGCAAGGCGCGCAGCCCGATGGGCGACAACCCCAACGACAGCGGCGCCTCGCGCTACCACCTGGTCCGCGCCTGCGAAGCCAGCCTCAAGCGCCTGGGCACTGACCATATCGACCTCTACCAGATCCACAACTGGGACGGCATCACGCCGGTGGAAGAAACGCTGTCGGCCCTGGACCACCTGGTGCAAAGCGGCAAAATCCGCTACTTCGGCACCTCCAACTACACCGCCTGGCAAATGATGAAAACCCTCGGCAGCGCCCAGCTCAACGGCTGGCAGCAACCCGTTTCCCAGCAGATCTACTACACCCCCGAAGCCCGCGAGGCCGAGTACGAGCTGCTGCCCATGGCGCTGGACCAGGGCTTCGCCACACTGGTGTGGGGGCCGTTGGGGGAGGGGTTGTTGACCGGCAAGGTGCGGCGCGGGCACAAGACGCCGGCCGGTACGCGTCAGGGCAATGACTGGCCAGAGCCCTACGTGCACGACAAAGAGCGTGCGTACGACATCATCGAAGTGCTGATCGAGGTTGGCCAGCGCCACGGCTGTTCGCCGGCGCGGGTGTGCCTGGCCTGGCTCAAGGACCGGCCGGGCATTACCAGCGTGATCACCGCCGGGCGCACGGTGGAGCAGTTGCAGGACAACCTGCAGGCGGTGGAGCTGGTGCTGACGGCTGAAGACCAGCAGCAGATCGAACGGGTGACGCGGATTGCGCCCCAGTACCCGTACTGGCACCGGATTGCGGCGGGCATGGACCGGATCGACCCGGCAGAGGCGCCGTTCATCGAGCTGCACCGGCAGACGATGAAGCTGCAATCGGAGTAAAAGGCTGAAGCGGCGGGGCGGCGCTGGTCATTCAAGGCTGCCCCGTGCCCGCCGTATCAGGCACCGCCGCGGAAACAGCTCACGCCCCATGCGGTAAGCTTGAACGGCAGATGAAAGTGCTCCCCGGCATCGCCAATGCCAAAGCGGTAGATCAGCTCGTCCATGAACGGCGTGTCGGGCAGTGCAGCACCCCGCGCCCGATAAAACGCCGCTACCTGAAGGCGCACCTCGTAAACACCCACACCAAACCGCTCGTTGAGCTCATCCAGTTGCGGCAGCAGCCCGCGCTCATCCACGTGACCTTCAAGCATGGGCGCTTGCCCGACCGCGCCGATACTCACCGCCATACCCTGCGCCACGCGCCCGCTGGCAATATCGACGACATGGATCGAAACACCCCCGTTCATTTCCAGAACCCGTCATGCGCGGTGGCCGCCTCGTCCTCAAGCATCGGGCCGTGCACGCACACATCCCGCTGGCCACGGGCAAACACCTCGCGGCAGGGCAGGGAGAATGTCGGGTTCTCCGGATGCGCGCCGGTCAAGCCCAGCAGCGTGTGTTCCGACAGCGCGTACACCACGCGGCCGATGCCAGTCCAATAGACGGCGCCGGCACACATGCAGCAAGGCTCGGCACTGGTATAGAGCGTGCACTCGGCCAGCGCCTCCGGCGGCAGCGCTTTGGCGGCCAGGGCGGCGGCGACCAGTTCGGCGTGCTGGGTGGGGTCGCCTTCGGGTGGCATGGAGTTGTTGCCGGCGCTGGCGATCACCCGGCCGCTGGCATCGGCGACGATCGCCGCAAAAGGGTGTCGCCCGCGTTCGCGGGATTGCTCCGACAGGCGAATCGACTGGCGCAGCAGGTCCAGGTCGAGGGCGCTAACGCCGCTGGCAGCTGGCTGGTTGGAAGTAGTCATGACGGCTCCTTGGGTAGGCAGGTGGTAAGCGCGCTGGTGGGCGCGCAGCAAAACGGGTCACTTGGCCACGCTGGCATCGGCGGCGTGCGGGCCAGTGGCCTTGTCGTTGTTGAGCAGCAGGTTGAGGGTGATGGCGGCGATGGCGCCGAGGAAGATGCCGCTTTCCAGCACCAGCTTCAGCGGGCCGCTAAGGTGGTGGAACAGCGCGGGGAACGACATCGGCAACACACCGATACTCACCGACACGGCGACGATGATGCCGTTGCGTGTGCCTTCGAAGCGCACGCGTGACAGCTCCTGGATGCCCGCCACGGTGGTCATGCCGAACATGACGATGGCGCAGCCACCCAGCACCGGCGTGGGCACGGCGGCGATCAGTGCGCCGAGTTTCGGGAACAGGCCCATCAACACCATGATCGCGCCAGCGGCGGCCACCACGAAGCGGCTCTTGACGTTGGAAAGGGCGATCAGCCCGGTGTTCTGGGTGAAGGCGTTGTACGGGAAGCTGTTGAACAGGCCGCCGAGCATGGTCGAAAACCCGTCGGCGCGGAACGCGTTGCCGAGCGTGGCCTGGTCGGTGGGCTTGCCGACCAGTTTGCCGATGGCCAGGCAGTTGCCGGTGGTCTCGGCCATGATCACCAGCATCGCCAGCAGCATGATCAGGATCGGCACGCTGGAGAACTGCGGCGCACCAAAGGCCATTGGCGGGCTGAGTTCGAACCACGCGGCTTGGCCGACGTTGCCAAAGTGCGTCATGCCGAAGGCCGCCGCCAGCAGGCTGCCGCACACCAGGCCGATCAATACGCTGAGGTTGCCGATGAAGCCTGAGAAGCGTGCGTACACCACCAGCGTGATGGCCACGGTCGCCATGCCCAGCAGCAAGTTGGCGGGCTTGCCGAAGTCCTGCGCGTCCGGGTTGCCGCCACCCAGCCAGATGGCTGCTGCGGGCATCAGCGAGATGCCGATGATGGTGATCAGGCTGCCGATTACCACGGGCGGAAAGAACCGCAGCAGCCTGCTGAACAAGGGTGCGATGGCGATGGTGATGGCCCCCGCGGCGATCACCGCACCAAACACCTCCTGCAGGCCGAACTGCTTGCCGATCATGATCATCGGCGCCAAAGCGATGAACGAGCAGCCCTGAATCAACGGCAGCCGCGCGCCGAAGCGCCAGAAGCCGAGGGTCTGGATCAGTGTGGCGATGCCTGAGGTGAACAGGTTGGCGTTGATCAGCGTGACGATCTGCGCCTGGGTCAGGCCCAGCGCGCTGCCGAGGATGAGCGGGACCGCGACCGCGCCGGCATACATCACCAGCACGTGCTGCAGGCCAAAGGTGAACAGCTGCCGCAGCGGTAACACTTCGTCCACAGCGTGGACCGGGGTTGGGCTCATGGCGTGAATCTCCTGTAGGTGCGGCTCTTTTCGTTGTTTTCGGCGCCTGGAGTGACACGCAGTGCAGAGAAGCACGGGCAGCTGCCAGCGTTGTCGAGGGTGATAATCCTGCGAAACAAGCGATGGAACAAATGAGTAACCATCGTTAGCATCGATGGTTCACGTCACCATGCGGAGTTGGAGATGCGCTTTTCGCTGGAGCAATTGCAGGTGTTCGTCGCAGCGGTGCAGGCAGGGTCATTTTCAGCCGCAGCCAGGCGGCTGGGGCGTACTCAGTCGACCGTCAGTGCAGCGATCAGCAACCTTGAGGCCGACCTGGGGGTGGAGCTGTTCGACCGCAGCAGCCGCGTCCCGGCATTGACTGCGGCTGGCCATAAATTGTTGTTGCGGGCGGAAGGTATTCTTGAGCGTTGCTATGCCCTGGAGGGCAGCGCCGACAGCTTGGCGGAACAGGCGGAACCCTCGCTCACGCTGGCCATCGAGGTGCCTTACGGCTCGCTGATCCCGGCGCTGAAAGCGTTTGACGAGGCCTTCCCTTTTGTCGACCTGCTGATTCGCCACCCCGTGCACGGCGATGTGAGCGAAATGGTGCACAAGGGCGAGGCAGACCTGGGGATCGCTTTTTCCCAGCCGGGTTACCCGCCGACGCTGGCCTTCCAGCAGCTGGGCAAGCTGATCATGGCCCACGTCTGCCATGCCAGGCACCCGCTGGCGCAGCTGCAAACCTGCCCCTTCGCTGCCCTGCATGCCCACCGCCGCCTGGCGTTCTTCGGCCACGCCCAAAAGCTGCCCAGCAGCGAATACCTGCGCGCCGCGCAGGTGTGGCAGGCCGAGAGTTACCTGGCGCTGGTGGAGATGGTGCGCGGTGGCTTGGGCTGGGCGACGTTGCCGCGGCAGTTGGTGCAGCGCGAGCTTGATTCGGGGGAGCTCATCGAGCTGCAGCTGGAGGCCTATCCGCATACTGACTGGCTGGTGGGCGTGGACCTGCTGTGGCACCAGAAGCGCCGGCCGGGCAGGGCGGCGCAGTGGTTGCGGGACTGCCTGCGGCGGACCAAGGTGTTCGAGCTGGACCGGCGAGGTATGCCAACCACGCTGTAGGGCGCAAGGTAATGCGGGGGGTAAAAAGCCCGGTTCTGGCGATGCGGATTGGCATGGCGGGCCATCCATCGATCGGGGTGATGTGCTCGGCATCCTCGGCGGTCACTGCAGCCACTGGAGCCCAGGCCCCGCCTTGCCACCTGGCATCCAGAAAAACCTGGCCGGGGGCAAGCCACTGCCGCCCGGTATCGCCAAGAAGCTCGATGGCCGGCTGCTGGGGCAACGGCCTCACTATGACGGCTACGAGTGGATGCAGGCCGGGGTGGACCTGATACTCGTGGCAGTCGCGACCGGGATCATCTACGAGGTCGTTAATTGCAGTTCAGTTCCTGAACGGTCAGGACAATGGCGACGTCAGTCGGATCGGGTGAGGTTTTGAACCGTTCGGAGTCCAGGCGCTTGAGCCAGAGGCAGAAGCCGTTCGGCTCCCAATACAGGATCTTCACGCGGTTGCGCGGCTTGTTGAGGAAGACGAAAAGCACCGGGTCGAACACCGCCACCTTGATATCGAGTTCGACCAGCGCAGCCAGGCCATCGATGGACTTTCGGAAGTCGACGGGCTTGGGGGAGAGGGACACTTTTTCGACTTTGGCGTCAGGTCGCATCATGGTCGGCGAGCTCCAGAAAGAAATCGGGAGCACAGCATCGGGGATGAGGTAAGCGCTTTGAATGTGGGGTTCATGGAGCGCTTACTTCGGATCGAGTCTAGCAGTTTCTGAGGCGAATCTTGCGACTGAGGACCACTATCGATTAGCAATAGCGCTGCGTCTGAACTCAAGCGCCGACCGGCTTGGGTGCTCTGACTCATTTTTTGGTAAAGCCAACGATCGACCTTCAATCGAACCGTATTCGCCGCCCATCAGCACCTCGGATATTTCGATGCGCAAGCTCACTGGGTTGATCCACCACAATCCCAAGTCGAATAGAGTATGCAAGTCTGTTCTGAGGAGTAGTCCATTGGAAACGACGTTCGTCTCAGCGCCTAAATAGGGATGAATATGAGCGGCTTCCAGTACCTGCTGTAGTGGGCAGGCTGTGACTGCACATCGTCCTTGATAGGCCTCTAGCAATTGCTTTCTGAATTGAGGCTGACCGCGTCGACGAACGATGGATGACAATACGCGGGTGCGTGCATCTCTGAGGTCGTTAGGATTGAAATCGCCTTGATTGTCCAGTTGCCGCCCGATCTCGTGTGAGAAATCTTCATTAGCCGTAGCCTGACTGCGGTTCAATACAAAAGAAGTAGGGGTGCTGCCAGTATGGCTGTGATAGTTGAAAATCCCCTCATACCGAAAGCCGGCAAATGGATGTTCGTATTTCGCTTTTCTGTAGAAAACAAGTAGTTCCAGGCCTCGCAGACGGTGGTCCTTTATGAGTGCATCGGTCCTGCCTAAACGCTGACCTTGCATATGGAGGGTGTCACCTTCCAGTGAGTCTACGTATGGAGTTCTATCTGATGTCTTGTGCTCGGTAATAAACAACCAGACGGAGTCATATTCTTTCAGCCTGAATATGCCATTGTTGAGGGATGCATCTTTTATAGCATAAATTGCACTGAGGTCTTTTCGAGTATAAATGGAGCCTTGCTTCAAGCGTTCTGATGCCAACGGTCGATTTGTATTTGGCGTTGGAGTAGATGGGGTAATCACGGGAGGCTTCCATGCGGGCTGCGCAGGCGAAGTGATGGTGCCATCGTTCGCCTCGGTTGAAGATCCTCGATACCATACGTCTTTCAGAAAATATTCGGAAGGGTGTAGGAAAATTCCGTTCTGTACTGGCAGCTAGACCATGATGGACGCAGCTGTGTTGAGAAATGGGCTCGTTATAAAAAAGGAAAGGTCTCGCTCCCAGTGTCAGCCTGTGGGTTAGGCGAGGAAGCATTCAGAGGTAGCCTGAGGTACCCTCGTCCCATAGGCGCAAGTGATTGGCGTGTTTATTTCGATCTACGTCTGCGGCGCCTGCGTGACTCACAGGATGCGTTCGGGAGGACTACGAGCGCAAATCAGCTGGAACTATGATGGTTGGTGAACTTCGGGTGGGTCACAGCTAGCGAGACAGGGGTAGGGGTAGGGGTAGGTCGATGGTTCGCCTTCAAAACCGGGAGTCGCATTGGGTTTTGAAGGCATTCAGTCAATCATGAGTAATTCAGCGCATCATGCCCAGTTCCGCATCATCCATCAGCGCCTTGGCCAAAGCGCACAGATAGTGCGAAGCCCAAATCAGCTGTGGCTTGTCTTCCATCAAGCCATCCAAGGTCATATCCCGTGCGTAGCCCATCAATTCCGATGCCTGTTCACGGGCACACTGGCAAGGTATGCCGGCTTCGATGCGAAACAGCGGATGGGTTTGGTTTTCTCCCTGATAGAAGGTGGTTTTGCCGACGGTGAATTTGGTTTCTTCTGTGGACATTGGTCAATCTCCCCGAAATCTCTAGTGCCTGGGCTGGCCTCTCGCCGGCAAGCCAGCTCCCACAAGTGCTGCATAGGCTTCACGATCTGCGACATGGCTCAGATCCATGTGGAGGCTCGGCTTGCAGGCGTTTGGGTGCCTGGGCGACACATCAATTAGGCTTCAGTGCGAAGTCCCAGGCTCAGTGGGCATCTGCACTTGGACTATTGCGGACTCCAGTAAAGCCCGCAGCGTCTCCAGTTCATGCATCGAGGTCATCATCAAAATCGATGCTGGCGACTTGGGCTGTAGCAGCATTGCCTGATGCACGACAGTCGCAGCGCAAAGCGCGTAATCCGAAGCTTCGATGAGGGTGTCTTCGAGGCAGAGAGTCTTGTGGGGTGGATCTGGAACGATCTTGAGCATGGTGAAGCTCCAACGTATGGGGAGGAGCTACCACGGCCATGCCGTCAAGCAATGGGTGGTAGCTGTACGCGGGTTGACGGACCGAGACGTTGGCACTCGGCGCACCACAGGGTGCCCGCACGTACAGCCACCATAAAAGTGTGCACATGAGGACAGCGTCATCGGTCCGTCAAAACCGGTCGCTGAATTGGCAGCGACAGGTCGAGACTAGGGCTGACTATTTCCATGTGCAACGAAAAACAGGCGCGAGGAGTATCTTTGGGAAATGGCCTACAAGGAAGGGGTTATTTCTGAATTTTCGACCCGCCGCCGTTCCTCAAGACGTCGATAGGAAACATGCGGGCAAAAGAAAGCCCGCCGAGGCGGGCTAAGTACTATCACGTAGGGATAGCTTGATACTGCCTAAGCCACTGTGAAAATTGGGTGAAAGAAAAGTCCCCAGAATGTGATCAACCAGCGACGTTAGCGGGGCCGCGCGCCCTTTACAGCTGGGCTTTCTGCCGCTGGTAGCGCTGAAAGCGGGTAACAGCGATTTGGACGGCAGCTGCCACGAGGCACAGCAGGCCGATTTTCCAGCTGCCCTCCAGGCCGTAATGCTCGGCGATTTTTCCAGTGAGGAGGACGCTAACGAAGATGGCGAAAGGCAGGATCAATTTGTTCATCGGGTCTTCCAGCAGGCTACAAATGGCTTGGGTGAGGATGCAGTTCACCCAGCGGAAATGACGCGATCTTAGCAAATCCGTTTGCGGCTTTGTGGTCACATCCACAGCAGCCGCACGGTCTGCTGTCTGTAGCGCGATAATGGCAAAGGGGCAGCATGGACTTCCGCCATTCGGCCCTCGAAACTTATCCACTCTCATCTCGACCAGGGCAGGTCATGAATAACCTGAAACGGACCACCTTTCTCATGCTACTGCTGGCAGTAGCCTCGTTAACCGCCTGCGTCCCCTGGAAACGCGAACGCGCCGCCTACGCGGACCTTTGCGAGTCCGAGTTCCAGTTCAAGGTGCCAGGGCCGCAGGGTGAGACCACGCTCTACCTGGAAACCTACCTCTACGACCACGCCGCTCTGTGGGGCGAAAAGGCCTACGAGCAAGCCCTGTACGTCCAGTACCCGGGCGAGAAGTACTCGCGGCAGGAATTTTATGTGCAAATGGTCGCCTACAACGAAGACCGCCAGCGCCCGTCGACTGGTTCCAGGCGTGGCGAGACGCCGATACCGGTGCTGTACGACAGCCGCCAGGCTTACATTACCTTTGAAGACGGTTCGCGGCTGAATGCACGGCCCCAGGTGTACGTGGGCGTCAACGAGACCTACGACTTTCCGTTGGTGAATGAGAAGACCGCTCGGCCATCGCCCTACGACATCAACAGCGATGAAGTGCACCGGATGATTCCCAAGATGACCAACAACAAGCGCTATGGCTCGGCGTATGTGATTTTCCAGACGGACAAGTTTGATGCGGACTCCAAATGGACGATTCATCTGGGGGCACTGGATGTGCTGGGCCGCAAGGTGGAGATTCCGCCCTTGCGGTTGTGCTATCACCCCGTCAGGAAATGGATCGGGATCGAGCCCCTGATGCGGCCTTGATCGCAACGTTTGAAAGGTAGCGGATACCGTCTTAGTTTTGTTGCGGAAGCCCGGCCCAGCCATCCCGCATGCCAGCAAACACGTTCAAGCTTGGGCATACCAGGCGCACCATGCGGTCCGCCTTGCGACGGAATTTCAGATTTTCGTCCTCAGTCCATACGTAGGCTTTGAGCCAGATCGTCACGGAACCGACCTGAAAGCGCAGGGCGCTCTCTTCATCCAGAATCTTCATCGCTCGCTTGATCTTTTCATCGCGCTCAAACACGGTGGCCACCAGCCCGACGCGATAATCCAGCCCGTCATCCTGCTGCTGTTTCACGGCGCGGAAGTCGGCGTCGGAGAAACGATAGTAGCCCCCTCGTTCCAGTTCCAGCTCAGTCTTGATTTCATCATCCTGGTAGCTGTACGGATGGCTGTGATAATCGCCAAGGAACGTAACCTCGGGGAAGAACGTATCGATGAAGTTCTGTTTGATCTCCTGCGGTGCATCACCGTAGGAGATCGATCCTTTGTCTCGAGTGACAGCGGTGCAAGTGTCTGCCCAAACCACGCGATACATGGTTTGCCCGCCTATGGAGGTTTGAGCGTAACCCCACAGGTGGCCGTACGTTTCCACCCGCGCTGCGAAGTCGCCGTTTTCAAGCTGATGCTCGACTTTGTAGGCTTCCAGCGCCGAGGTGACGATGCTGAAGAATGCTTGTTCGGATATCGATACTACTGAGTTGACCATGGGTAGCCTAGGGTTGGTTGATCGTGTGGTGGGACGTAGCTTGGTGCAGCACTTACTTCAGTGCTGTCATCAACTGTGCGGTGGGCCCGGGTAGGTGATCATTCGCCTGGTTGCCAAGGAGTATCTGCTCCAGAAGAAAGCGACGTGCCGCGCGTGAGCCGGCACTGAGGCTGCTCGGGTGCTGAATGCGATAGCACTGTATCGAGCCATGCAGGCGGAAGCGCCACAGTTGATTTACCGGGATGCCTTGCGCACGGTAATCACCCAGGTCGTTGCAAACGCTGTGTTCGCCTTTGTGCGGGAAGAACTGCTGGCGTATGTGGGCACTGCTCGCGCCGTTGGCAAACACGATGATGTCTGGGCGAAGTATGGTGATTTGCGCCTCGAGCAGGCGCTTGGATACTTTCGCGAGGTCTTCGAAATGTCGCCAGCGCATGGGTGACCCTTTCTGCCATGCGAAGCTGAAGAGGTTGGCCCAGGCGATACCTATGGGTTGGTCGGCCTGGTGGAGTTCGCGCAGAAAGTTGAAGAAGCTGGCCCCTCGGTCGGCTTTGTCCTGGATGTACTTTGCCAAGTGGCGTTGCTGGATTGCCATGGCGCGCTGGATGTACTCGTCCAGGTCAATGAAGGGTTTTCCGGCGGTCAGCACATCCCAGCGACGCGTTTCTCGGCCCACGACCATGATGCGTTTCGCCGCCTGCTCGAAGAGCGGTGACGTACCCGGAAGAAACAAACCTGAAAGGTGCTTGAAATCCGCTTCGTGTTCGCGGCTGCGGTCCAGCCAATGCAGGGGTAGGTCTGATAGCGTTTGGCGGTATGCCGTGATCAATTGCTGCTGCCTGCTTTCCATCGCTTGTTTTCCACAGCCGCATCTATCGGCGGATGTTGTCGGTGCAGAAGGTTTGCAAATTGTAGGAGTAGTGTCAATTTGATGTTGCGCGAGTAAAGTGGTACGTGCTGAACAGAAACTCTTCAGCGGGTTGCTTGACAGCCCTTCAAGGGAAGGCTGCCCTCCATTGACTGAGTTGAGTGCCATGTGGGTAACCGGGGGGCGCAGGCTGGGTAGGCAGTGAATCCGGAGCATCATTGGTAGTATCAAAGTGATATCACTTTGTATATAGTCGCCCGCGGCCGATGAGCGGCCTTGCCAATGACGGCGCAAGGGGGCACTCCTGATGATGGTTCGGAAGTTGATTGGGGCTGCGGTAGCCGTAGCAATACTGGGTACTCAAGGTTGCGCGAGCATTGTGGGAGAGTCGCGATATCCGGTAGCTGTATCGAGTGCACCGCCGGGTGCGTCCTTTGAAATCACCGACAAGAACGGTACTGTCGTGCACACCGGCAATACCCCAAGTACTGTTACCCTGAAGTCGGGGAAAGGGTATTTCTCGGGGCAGACCTACACCCTGCGGTTTAAAAAAGAGGGATATCCAGACAAGACCGTTGAACTGGATTCGAGCCTAAGCGGTTGGTACTGGGGCAACATCCTGATCGGCGGGCTTATCGGAATGCTCATTGTCGATCCCTTGACCGGCGCCATGTACAAGCTGCCAGAGTTCGCCTCTGCGGATATGGGCAAGCCGTTGGCAAATGCTGGTGAACAGCCCTTGAAAATCGGCGTCATCGACGACTTGACCGCGGCTCAGCGCGAGCGGCTTGTTCCGGTTAACTGACCAACTGCATACATACCCTGACCTCCGAGACCGATGCATCGCGGCCTTGGGGGAGAGGTGCTGCTGTCAGTGAACCTGGCCAGGCCACTTCCGCTGTGTAGCCAGCGCCAACAACTCCCGCTGCCCAGAAACCCCCAACTTGCGATACAGCCGCTTGATATACGTAGCCGCACTCGAAAGCTGAATACCCATGCTCACACTGATGCCCTCAACCTCACACCCAGCCAGCATCAGCTGCAGCAGCTCCTGGTCACGCCGGGTCAGTTCCGGGTACAGGCTGACAACCCGTTCACTGAGCAGTGCCGGCATCTCATTGGCTTCGAGATAGGCGCGGTAATGCAGGCGCGAGATTTGTACGATCAGCGGGGCGGCTGTTTCGATGACGTTGATCTCGTTGGGTGAGAAGCGGCCGTGCTCGCGGCCTCGGTAGAAGTTTACCGACAGCCAGCGGTTGCCCTCGCAATGGGTTAGCAGTGCGACGCGTTCGGAAATCTGCGGCAGCTCATAGCAGATGCGTCGGTAGTCGCGGTGGGCAATGTCTTCAATGGCCTGGCGTTGCACCATGATGCGGTCGGCGGTCGACAGGGCAGGGCGCGCGGTCATTGCCTGTTGGTTGCCATCCATGCTGTAGAAGCGTTCGGCGTAGTTGCTGGAGATTCTGGGTAGCTCGATCATGCGTGCGCGGTCGGCGAACGAAATAATTTGCGGGCTGCGGTTGGGGCTGTAGGCGAAGATGGTGCATTGGGCCAAGGGGACTTGGGCGCTGACCAGTTTCAGCATGTCGGCGGCCAGCAGCTTGCCGTGGCGTTCGCTTGTGCGCGAGAGCAGGGTGGCGATTTGCTCGATGGGGAGGCGGAAGTCGGTAGTGGAGGGGCGTAATGGCCAGAATTCCATGCTGTACTCCCTGGGGACAAGGCATGACTTATTGTTATAGGTGGCCGCTGGGGCTGGGCTGTTGGGCAGGATAACCAAATTGGGAGCGAGGCGCTTGGCTTGGGGGCGCGTCCTGGGCTCAAATGTGTAAACCATGTCCCCGGTTTACGGTGTGAAGGGGCCCCGGGCATGCACTGCTGAGAATCTGACACGGTGTATGGCACCGGCTTCGCCGGTGTTCGCGGGTGAACCCGCTCCCACAGGTACTGTGCAGGCTTCGGGCTCATCTTTTACTTGTGGGGGCGCTCAGCGCCGCAGCCTGGACCGCGTCGCCTGTTTCGCGGGCTTGCCCGCTCCCACAGGTATTGTGCAGGCTTTGGGTTTACCCTTTATCTGTGGGAGCGGCCTTGGCCGCGAACACCGGCGAAGCCGGTGCCGTGTACCGCGCTGTCTGCAGCATCAGGTCTGAGAAGGTTGGGAGTGGAAGGGCGTGTAGCCGTAGCCCGGCAGTTACCAGTACTCTTGGAGGACTCACCGACTTCTTCAAGGACCGAACAGATGACTCAACCACCGGATGGGCTGCCGATTTACCGGGTGCTGACTGGCCCCGATGACGCTTCGTTTTGCCATAAGGTCAGTGATGCCTTGAAGCTGGGGTATCAACTCCATGGCGCACCTGCGCTCACGTTCAATGGCAAAGATGTGATCGTTGCGCAGGCGGTTACCTGGCCCGGGGCGCAGAATGGGGCCCGCGACTAAGCACTCAGGGCGCGTTTCAGCACTTCATAGATTCTGGCGTCACCCGATTGCGCAACGTTGAAACGGAGAAAATCGCCTGCAGTCATCGACTGGCTAAACGCATTTCCGGGCGCCAGTACTACACCTTCATTCAAACAGGCCCTAGCCAGCGTTGCTGCGTCCTTGCCTTGAGGCAGCTGGCACCAGAGGTACAGGCCTGCCTGGGGCATTATCCAGGGCTTGATACCGGTGGCTTGAAGCTTGGTTGCCGTCTTGTCCATTGCCTCGGCTAGCCGAAGGCGCACACTCTCCATGTGCTTTCGGTAGCCGCTATCGGTAATAGCGTGGTGGATGATGTCCGCAGCCAGGCGCCCACCCCCGAATGTGGTCGCAATCTTGAGGTCGACCAGGCTCTCGATCCATTCACCACGGGCAGCGATGTAGCCGCATCTAACCGACGCGGAGATTGTCTTGGAAAAGCTGCCAATCTGGATGACGCGAGAGAGGCCATCAAAGGCAGATAGGCGTGGCGCGGGCGTAGTCTCGAAATCCCCGAAGATGTCGTCCTCGACGATCACCAGGCTAGAAGCGTCGGCCAGTTTTAGCAGCCTGTGCGCCGTGACCGGAGACAGGGTGGCCCCGGTGGGGTTGTGGATGCCGGAATTTGTTATGTACAACCGGGGCGCATGTTCGAGCAGGGCAGCGCCAAAGGCATCGATATCCGGTCCCGTCGCCGTGTAGGGTACGCCTACAATCTTTACCCTGTGTGCTTTCAACAGTGCGTGAAAGTTGAAATAGCAGGGGTCGTCCACCAGCACAGTGTCGCCCGGTTCCAGCAGAAATCGGCAAATCAGGTCGATGGCGTGCGTGCTGGATTCGGTGAGCATGATCTGTTCAAGAGTGGCTTCGGTGCCGATGCCAGCCAGCCTCCGCGACAGGAATTGCCGAAGGGGCGGGCTGCCAAGCGGTGATGCGTACTCAGCCAGTTTCTCTGCGTCAGAACGGGCAACAACTCGAAGCGCTTTACGCATGCCAGCTTCGTACATCCAGGAGGGAGGAAGCCACCCGCACCCTGGTTTCAACGCATCGCTGGCGGTTTCAAGCGACTGGCGGGAGATCCACAGCGGGTCGACAACACGATCAAGTTTGGGGCCGAGTTCGGTCAGTGCCAGTGGCGCCGCTGGCCCGGCTACGTAAAAGCCGGAGCCAGGGCGAGAGCTGAGCACACCTTCTGCCATTAACCGTTCATAGGCCTCAAGCACGGTAGAAACCGAAACTTTCATGGTCTGCGCCATGGCGCGGACGGAAGGAATTCTTGCGCCTGGTGCGTAGGTTCGAGCGGCTATCCTGGACTGGATTTCAGCCATGACAGTGTGAATTCGCGTGCCGTTGCGTTTCATCGCACCCTCAACTGTGCTGGATTCATATGCATAACAGTTCGGTTTAACTGTATTGGATTGTACGTGGCCTTGCTGAGCCTGTCAGTGGTGTACTGAGCCTTGGCTTATCGAGGATGTACCGATGGAAAAATCAACAAGCGGATGGATCAACGGCTTCATAGGCGTCGCAATTTTTGCGGGCTCGTTGCCGGCAACCCGTGTGGCAGTGGCGGCCTTCGAACCTACGTTTCTGACCTGTGCCAGGGCTACCATTGCCGCCTTGTTGGGTGCGCTTTTTTTGATCGTGCTACGCCAGCCTCGACCATCACGGGGTGATTTGTCGTCATTGGCTTTGACAGCGCTTGGGGTTGTTATCGGCTTCCCGCTGCTGACGGCACTGGCCCTGCAACATGTCACCTCTGCTCATTCCATTGTTTTTGTCGGGCTCTTGCCGCTCTGCACCGCAGGGTTTGCCGTACTGCGGGGCGGTGAACGGCCTCGGCCACTGTTCTGGTTGTTCTCGATGGCAGGTGCGGGGCTGGTGGTTGGCTATGCGTTGATAAATGGGGGAGAGGCGTCGGCAGTGGGCGACCTGCTGATGATGGCTGCGGTCGTTGTGTGTGGATTGGGGTATGCGGAAGGGGCGCGCCTGTCGCGCACGTTGGGTGGTTGGCAGGTGATCAGTTGGGCATTGCTACTGGCGTTGCCGTTTATGCTGCTGCTGACGATCGCTAATTTTCCGGCGTCTGATACCTTCGCCAAGGTCAGCGCCCCTGCGTGGTTCAGCTTCGGCTACGTCTCGCTGTTCAGCATGCTTATCGGGTTTGTGTTCTGGTACCGAGGGCTGGTTCAGGGTGGCATTGCGGCGGTGGGGCAATTGCAACTGGTTCAGCCATTCATGGGGCTTGGGCTGGCAGCGTTGCTATTGCATGAGCACGTCAGCTGGATGATGCTTGTGGTGACGCTGGGTGCTGTGATCTGTGTGGCCGGGGCCAAGAAATATGCCCGGTAGATGAAGCGTCTTCGTAATACCTCAGTACAAAGACCGCGAGCATACCGCCACACCCAGTGGGAGCGGGTTTACCCGCGAACACCGGCGTAGCCGGTGCCATACACCATGTTGAATTCTTCGCGGGTGAACCCGCTCCCACAGGGTCGGCGGCGCGCGCTCAGTCTTTGTTCTCTACGCGACAGCGCGCCGCTCGATCTGACAGGCGCTGTAAATCTACAGGCCTGCCAATACGCATCAGAACCGAACCGTAACCCCCGCATTCACCGAGTGGAAGCGAGCGTCCGAACCAAACTGGCCCTGATACGACAGCCCCACCTCGGTCTGGCGGTTCAGTTGCACTTTCGCGCCCACTTCGGTCATTGCCACATTACGCGTCTGGGCGATGCCCTGCACCGCGAAGTCCGGGCCACCGGCAAAGGCCTGGGTGCTGCTCGGGTCCAGGTCGCCATAGGCGCGGCGCCAGCCCAGCGAGCCGTAGAACTGGGTGTCGTGGTCAGCCACGCGGGTGCGGGTTGAAGCGCGCATGCCCACGGTCGAGAACCAGGTGTCCTGCTTTTCACTGGCCACGTCCAGGGCCGCCGCACCGCCTTTTTCGTGGAAGCTGTCGGCGTCGTACTTCACGTAGGCCACGCCCACGAACGGCTCCAGCGCCACCGCACCCAGGCCGATGCGGTAAGCCGCTTCACCACTGGCCTGCAGCGTGTTGGCGTCGCGCTTGCCCTTCAGGTGGTCGTCGAACCCGGCAAAGGCCACGTTGCGTTTGCTGTCCAGCTTGTGCCAGGTGTAGCCGACGTCTGCGCTTAGGCGCAGGGCATCGAGTTGGGCACCGGTGTACAGGCCCAGGTGGTAGTTGTCGCTGTGGCCCTTGGCATCACGGTCGTCGGCATCGAACTTGGTGCGGCTGTAGCCACCGTACACGCCGGCGCGCCAGTCCGGGTTGATGCTGCCGTCGGCGCCAATCAGCACACCGCCGGTTCTCTGGTGCAGGCCGCCAGCGCCGTTGTTGCCGTCCAGCTTGGACCAGTTGCCGAAGGTTTGCGCCCAGGCACCGCCCTGCGCTTCAGGGTGGGTTGGCATGAGGCTCGAAGCACCCAACGGCATACGCACGCTCGTGCTGTCGAACAAGTCGCGCAGGCGGGTGCCTAGCACGCCGGAAACCACCTGGCTGTTGGCGATAAGTGCGGTGCCGGTGCTGGCGTGGTAGTCGCCGGAGAGCTGGTCGATGGCATTGCGCGCGCTGTCGGCATCCAGCACCAGCAGGTTGTTGTACAGGCGCAGCGGGTCGCCACTCTGCTGCAGCACGCTCAGTGCGCCTGCGGTGTGCCACTGGTTTTCGGTTTGCGCCACGGTCTGGAAGATGCCGGGGGTGCCAGGCCCGCCCGTTTCTGGCGGCTGCACTGGGGGTTGTACTGGGGGTTGTACGGGCGGCTCGACTGGGGGCTGTACCGGTGGTTGTACAGGCGGCTCTACCGGGGGCTGTACAGGTGGCTCGACAGGCGGTTCCACCGGAGGCGTCACCGGTGGTTCTACAGGCGGCTCCACGGGTGGTTCAACCGGTGGCTCAACAGGGGGAGTGGTCTTCTGCGCGATGGTCAGGTTCAGTTCGTTGGCCGTGCGTTGCAGGCTGACGTTGAGAAACGCCGAGTTGGTGAACGCCTGGGCATAGGCCGTGCCGGCGGCTGCACCGTCCACGACACCGCCCTGGGCGGCCAGCAGCGTGTAGGTTTGCCCGGTCTGGTAGCTTTGCGCATCGTTGAGCGTGGTGACATCGACCCGTGTGCCACGCAGGGTCGCCGTGCCGCTGACGTTTACGCGGTCGGCGCCGCCATTGCCGGCGATGTCTGCGGCGTAGCGCGAGCCATCGGCCATGTCCAGGTCGCCGTTGATCGACAGGGTGCCCAGCGCACCTTCACCCGGCGAAAGGGTACCGCCCGAAGCGACTTGGGTAGTGCCGACCTGGCCGCTACCGGCCAGCACGCCACCGTCCAGTACCTGGGCGCGGTTGCTGTAGTTGCCCGAGGCGTCGGTGTGGCCCACGGTGCCGTTTACCACCAGGGTGCCGTTGCCGACGCTCAGCAGCGAGGTGCCGCGCGGGTTGGTCTGGTCGACATCGCCGGCCAGCACCAGGCGCCCGCCACGCACCACGGTGCTCCCGGACATCCCGGTCAGGTCGCCGCTCAAGGTGGTGTTGCCGCTGAAGGCGTAAACGCGGCCCGCACCGCTGATGCTGTTGCTCAGTTGCAAGTCGCTGTCGGTGTGGTTGAACGCCAGCGCTCCGCTACCTGCGCCGAAGCGGATTGCCGTTTGCGGGTCCAGGCGGCCGGCGGCCTGTGCGGCGCTGGCCGTAAGGGCGTCGATATCGGTGCGGCTATCGTCCCGCACAACCCCGCCCCCGATGCTGAGGGTACCGCGTGCGGCCGAGTTGATGCTGGTCAGCACGCTGATGTCGATGCCCTCGGTGCTGCTCAGCTCGGCGCCGTTGGCCAGCACCAGGTTGGTGCTGGAGGTGGTGGTGCCCAAGGTCAGTGCGCGGGTGGCCAGGCGCGTGCCTTCGCCGGACACGCTCACCACGGTGTTGCGGTTGAGGTTGGCCGAGCCCAGCTCCATTGAGTCACTGGTCAGCACCGCACCGTTGCTCAGGCTGAGGTCGTTGCGGTTCCTGAAGGTGCCGGTGTTGTCCCAGCGGGTGTTGGCGCCTGACAAGTCGCTGATCGAGTTGATGGCCACACGTTCGCTGGCAAGCTGCCCGCCATCGCGCAGCGTAATGCGCGAGTCGTAGAGGAACACGCCGCCAGAAGTCACGTTGACTGCATCCACCTTCGCACCCTGGCCACTGACCAGCAGGTTCGCCCGGGACAGCGCATTGCCGGCGTTGCCGTTGTCGCTGAGCTGCAGGTCGCGCACCGAGACCTGGCCGCCGTCGAGCACGTTGAGCGTGCCCTGGCCGGCGCCGCCGACCACGATGGTGTTACCCAGCACGGCAGTGGTACGGGGCACCACCCAGCGGGTACCTGGGCCCTGGACCGTGACAGTGGCCATGGCCGTACTGGCTTCGTTGTTGGTGAGGGAGCCACCGATCCGCCCCCCCTTGCTGGTGAGTTCGGCGCCATTGTTGATGGTCAGGCTGGCGGGCACGCCGTTACCGGGGCGCAGCGACACCGTGCCATCATAGGCGCGGTCACTGCTGAAGGTGTCCTCGCCACTGTCGAGGATGTAGTCAGCTGCTTGAGCGCTCGGCAGCAGGGCGAGGCTGATCGCAAACGTCAGCGGGGATAGTCGGAAAAGGGGATTCATAGCGACTCCAGATACTCCATTAGATGCCACGCAAGTGGCTGCCAGCCCTGAGGGCATTGGCGTTCCATATGTGCAACGGATTAACGCTGGGAGTATCGGCAAGCCTTTGCCGCGCTGAGAATAGTACGCATGTGCTAGCGGCTTGTGGAACGTGACGCTGCGCACACAGTGGGCTGTGTGGCGCACATGCGTTTCTTGCCGAATGTGTGATCTATGCCGCTCAGTCTTCGTCAAGCATGCGACCCCTTACCGACGTCTGAAGGGGATTGAGCCAGGGCCTTTCATGCAAACGCTGTTGAACGAGATTCTTGAAGAAGTACGCCCCTTGATCGGCAAGGGCAAAGTGGCTGACTACATCCCAGCGCTGGCCGACGTACCGGCGCAGCAGTTGGGCATCGCGGTCTATAGCAACGATGGCAGCCATTACTGCGCAGGCGACGCAAGGGTGCCTTTTTCGGTGCAGAGTATTTCCAAGGTGTTCAGCCTGGTTCAGGCAATAGGCCACTCAGGTGAAGCCATTTGGGAGCGGCTTGGCCATGAGCCTTCAGGCCAGCCGTTCAATTCGCTGGTGCAGCTGGAGTTCGAGCGCGGGCGCCCGCGCAACCCATTTATCAATGCGGGGGCGTTGGTGATCTGCGATATCAACCAGTCACGCTTCGCAGCACCCACGTTGTCGATGCGTGATTTTGTCCGACGGCTGTCGGGCAACCCTCACATTTCGATCGATGCCCGTGTCGCCGATTCGGAATACCAGTTCCGCGCGCGCAACGCTGCCATGGCTTACCTGATGCAGTCTTTTGGTAACTTCCATAACGAGGTCGAGCCGGTGCTGCGCAGTTACTTCAGTTACTGCGCGCTGCAAATGAACTGCCTGGACCTGGCCCGGGCATTCTGCTTCCTGGCCAACGATGGGTTCTGCAAGCACAGCGAAGAGCAAATTCTCACCCGTCGCCAGGCCCAGCAGGTTAACTCGATCATGGCCACCAGCGGGCTGTATGACGAAGCCGGTAATTTCGCCTACCGAGTGGGGCTGCCAGGCAAGAGTGGCGTGGGTGGCGGCATTGTGGCGATTGTGCCGGGGCAATTTACCGTATGCGTCTGGTCCCCCGAGTTGAATGCTGCGGGCAACTCCCTCGCGGGCATGGCGGCGCTGGAGTTGCTGAGTTCACGGATCGGGTGGTCGGTGTTTTGATCAGTGGGCGGGCTCGCCGGTGACGGAGCCTGCTATTTCCTGAGTCACCCAACCCTTGAACGCCTCCGCTACCGGCGACGGGTGCATGGCGCCTGACTGGGCCAGCACCACTTTTTGCGGTGATACCTCTTCCAGCAATGGCCGGCATAGCAGCGGTGTACCGTCATAGCAGTGGTCCCCGGCGGGGCGGGTGCATGACAGGGCAACCCCGTAGCCATGCGCGACCAGGCCGCGTTGCATCTCGAAGGTTTGGGTGTATTGCTGCGTACGTGGTTGCAGGTTATGCCCCCAAAATAGTGAAAGGAAGTATTCACGCGTTTGTGCGATGTCCTCAAGAATCAGGCATTCCTGGGCCAGTTCATGCAGCGGTATGGCTGCCAAGTGGGCCAGGCGATGGTCTGTGGCGATGAGCGCGTAAGGTTTCAACTCGGCCAACACCTGGCGCGGCAGCGAGGGATCAAGGCCTATGTCGTAAGTAAGCGCGAGCTCCGCCTTGCCGGCACTCAGGTGACGGTGCACGCCTGCCAGGTCCGTTTCGAACAGCGTTACCTCGACTTCGGGGTACTGCTTGCGAAAGCTCGATAGCAGCCGCGGCGCGTAATAAGGGCCAAGGTCCTGAAAGCAGATAAGCGACAGGTTGCCGCGCAGCGAGCCTTGCGCCGTATCGGTGTTCTGATTCATGGCGATCGCCATGCCAATGATATCGCGGGCCTGGGCCAGCAAACGCGTGCCCGCTGACGTCAACTCCAGCCCTCGGCTGACTTGGCGCCGGAATAGCCGCTCATTCAGCGCCTCTTCAAGTTGGGCAATAGCAACCGATACCGACGGCTGTGATACGTGGCGGGCTCTGGCCGCAGCGCTGATGCTGCCGTGTTCGGCCACGGCGACGAAGTACTCTAGCTGCCGGAACGAGAAGCCTATCATTTTTTCCTATACTCCGGATTAGGAAATATATTCTTTTCCTATTGGTGCCGAAAAGCAATACTCGCCGTGCACCATGCTTGTCCCGCTTAACTTCTGGCAGTGGTGCTGTTGCCCAATAAAAAGACCAAAGGGTGCTCTATGAAACAGTCCGCCGAATTTCAACTCAGCGAAGAAACCGTCGAAGCTTTCCAGCGTGATGGTGCTGTCTGCGTACGTAATCTGTTCACGCCGGAGGAAGTTGCACTGCTCGAAACCGGCATCGAACAGAACCTGAAAACCCCCAGCGAGCGCGCCAAAGTGGCGAGCCGCCCCGATGACCCGGGTTGGTTCTTCGAAGACTTCTGCAACTGGGGCGATATCGCGGCCTATCGCCAGTTCATCTTCGAGAGCCGGGTGGGTAGCGTTGCCGCTCAACTCATGAACAGCGAAACAGCCCGGCTTTATCACGATCATCTGCTGGTCAAGGAGCCCAACACGCGCCAGCGCACGCCTTGGCACCAGGACCAGCCGTACTACAACATCGATGGGCGCCAGAACTGCAGCATGTGGATGCCTATCGACCCCGTCGCCAGGGAGTCCACCCTGGAGTTTGTAGGGGGCTCGCACCTGGGGCCGTGGCTGATGCCGCGCAGCTTCCTCGACAGCCAGGCGCAATGGTTTCCGGAAGGCAGCCTGGCCGACTTGCCGGATATCGAGGCCGACCGCAGCGCCTGGAGCATCCTCGGCTGGGAGCTTTCCCCAGGCGACGCCGTGTTCTTCCACATGCTGACCTTGCACGCTTCTGGAGGTGTCGGGGGCAATCGCCGGCGCCGTGCCTTCTCGGTGCGTTTCCTGGGCGACGACATCACTCACGCACCGCGCCAGTGGAAAACTTCACCACAGTTCCCCGGGCTCGAAACACAATTGGCCAGCGGTGCCCAGATGAACCATGAGTTGTTCCCGGTGCTGTGGCCCAGAGCTTGATGATTGAATAAATGCGTGCCTGATTAAAACGCACAGCATCTGCGTTGTGCGGACCTGATAATAAAACCAAGAAGGTATCTATGAGCGCTCAATCTTCACAACAGCTGAAGCGGGGTCTGTCTACCCGGCATATTCGCTTCATGGCGTTAGGTTCTGCTATCGGTACGGGGCTGTTCTATGGCTCGGCATCGGCAATAAAACTGGCAGGGCCCTCAGTCTTGCTTGCCTATTTGATAGGCGGCGCAGCCATTTACATGATGATGCGTGCCCTTGGCGAAATGGCGGTTCATAACCCGGTGTCAGGCTCGTTCGGCCACTATGCCAGCCAATACCTGGGCCGCTATTTTGGCTTTCTGACTGGTTGGAGCTACGCGTTCTCCATGTTGGTGGTGTGCCTGGCAGACGTGACGGCGTTTGGCGTCTACATGGGGCTGTGGTTCCCGGAAACACCCGCCTGGATCTGGGTGCTTGGAATAGTGTTCTTCATCGGGGCGCTGAACCTGTGTAGCGTGAAAGTGTTCGGCGAGATGGAGTTCTGGCTGTCGTTGCTGAAGGTGACCGCTATCGTTGCCATGATTGTGGCAGGCGGGGCTGTGCTGCTGTTGGGTATCCAGTTGAATGACGAGGCAGGCACTGTTGCCGGCATCTCGAACCTGTGGAGCCACGGCGGGTTCTTCCCTAATGGCATCGGTGGGATGATTGCTTCGTTCACCGTTGTGATGTTCGCTTTTGGCGGGGTCGAAATGATCGGCATTACCGCAGGCGAGGCAAAGGACCCGAAGCGCGTGCTGCCTAAGGCCATCAACTCGGTGCCTCTGCGCATTCTGCTGTTCTATATCCTTACCCTGTTCGTGCTCATGGCCATTTACCCCTGGACCAGCATTGGCAGCCACGGTAGCCCATTCGTTCAGATCTTCAGTGGCCTTGGCATCAGCTCAGCGGCAACTGTGTTGAACATCGTTGTGATTTCCGCTGCGGTATCAGCCATCAATAGCGACATATTCAGCGCCGGGCGAATGATGTACGGCATGGCTCAAAACGGCCAAGCCCCTGCCGGCTTCGCATCATTGTCGCGTTTCGGTGTGCCGTGGATGACGGTTGCAGTGATGGGCGTCGCTCTGCTGTTGGGCGTGGTGTTGAATTACCTGGTGCCAGAAGACTTGTTCCTGGTGCTTGCCGCGGTAGTCACGTTCTCCATTGTCTGGGTGTGGTTGATGATCCTGCTATCGCAGGTGGCCATGCGGCGCGGCATGAGCAAGGAGGAGGCTGCGGCACTGGATTATCGGGTGCCGCTGTGGCCTGTAGGGCCAGCTTGCGCGATTGCGTTCATGGTGTTCATCTTTGGCGTGCTCGGTTGGTTCCCGGCCAGCCGCACCGCCATGTATGTCGGGGTTGGCTGGTTGGTCATTCTGTCTTTGGGCTACTGGCTGTGGGGTGTACGTACACCGCGACCAGTGTCAGCCAGCGCATGAGGCATTGAACTGAGCGCGTTCCGCATTGCGAGGGGACCGGCCCCTTCGCGGGTAAACCCGCTCCCACAGGGCCCGCGCTGACTTTTGGATTGTGCTCAGGCTGCTGCTCTTGCAGGGGCGTCAAAATCTCCAAGTCATGTGCATTACCTGTGGGAGCGGGTTCACCCGCGAACACCGGCAAAGCCGGTGCCATCCAGCGCGCTGTCTCGTCCTGCAGGCCTGATCTTGGCCGAATCGCCAGCACGGGGTGCGGTAGTTGTCAGCCGACCTCATCCGTTGCTGGCGCAGTGCGAGACTCAAGGTCGATTTCCGTCGGCCACTGTACTTTCGGCGCCAAGCAATGCATGTGGCTCAGGCCATCGTCATCGTTCCAGTCGCGGGGTGGGTGCACGAACTTGGGCAGGGCTTCAGGGCCTTGCTGCATGAAGAGCCGGGCGATGGCCCAGTAAGCCTTGCCCTCATGCAGGGTATGAGTGAAGAAGACACGATCAATGACTTCGTCAGTCTCAGGATTACGGACTGACAGCATGACGTTTTCGATCAGGCCACCATGGCCAGGGGCGTAGATGCGGTAGACCTCGGCGGTGACGTCGTCCCAGTTGTAGGCGACGGGTTGGACACCCCAGCGTTTACGGCTGAAGATGAAGATGCGGTCGAAGCGGTACTGGTAAAAATAGACTTTCCGACGCAGGCGATTGAAGCGAATGGGTTCGTCTCTGGGCAAGACAAGATCCTCCTTTATGTAAGGGATGAGGGCCCAAAGAGCTGCTGGTGGACCGAGCACTATAAATACATTAGTTAACCAGTCGCGCGTCCAGCCGTAGACAAATAAATCCCAGTATAATAAAAGTATTATTCCGGCGCAAAAGCACAAGCCAGGAATGCCGACGAGCGCTGAAAACCCTCGCAAACTTACTGTTTTTCTCGGCAGTTCCAGATATACGTCATCAAAATAGTTGGGTGAGGGATTTACAGTCTCTGCCCAATAGTGGCTGTCTGGTGCCTCTCCCGTTGGAGGCAGGTCATGGCTCCAACCTATCCCGCGCTCCCATAACACTTTGGGCTTAAATGTCATTCATTCATTCCTCGAGAACAAACTTCAATATAGGCGTCCGGCAAATTGCGGTCAGGCCAATACATAACCAGTAGGGTGGCGGCGCTTAAGCTGTGGCTCCCAATCGTAGGTGCTAGCGGCACAACTCCTGAAATTTCAAGCTGAAAAACACCGCCATCTTCACTGGGATAAGGTCTTTGATATTCATCAGTGGAAAAATCACTCACATAGTCTGGATGTCGCGGGGGTGTAAACTTAGAAAAAGAGGATGACGGGGAAAGTGGCCTTATTGGGTGCGAAAAGTAATCACCCGAGGCAATATTTTCTCCGCCAACGTAATCTGGAAACGCTCCATCACCGACACGATGTGCTATCAATTTCCAGCGATATGCGGATTTCGCTTTATTGAACTTGGGTAATGCAACGAGAAACTTGAGCTGTTGCACCGTGTTCAAGCTGACCAACCCTCCTATTCTTGGGAGTGTAGGATCCGTAGCCATACTTGACTCAAAATTTAGCCTTGCCTGCACACCCAACGTCGCAGCATTGAGCTCAGCGAATGCTATGTCTGAAAATTCCGGAGCATTCCAGTGTATGGAAGGTGTTTCATTAGCAAGCCCAAAATAGCAACGACGCGCCCAGCGTTCGAGAGCAGTTGATTCGTTGTTTTCTGCTCGCTTGCTAAACTCGTAGGCGACTAGCGTTAATGTGACTGCTAGCCCCAACGGTCCAAATACTAAAGGTCTGAAAACTGCAAACGCAAACGCCACTGTACCCAAGCCGTACGCTGAAGCTGAAATTCTATATTGCCGTGCAGCTGTACTATCGCCAGTGGCCAAAGTGCGTTGCCTTGCCAAAATCGCTTGTGCTGTGTCAAAGATCCCTGCGACTGTGCTCAGTACAGCACCGATTTTTATTATCGCCTGTCCAGTGACAGCAACTCCCTTAGCCCATGGCCTATGCATGTTGCCGGCGCCGGACCGCGTTACGAGTCCGATCAACTCAATCTGCCCGCCCAATATCCCCAATAGCGAACCCTGCAACGCCAGTTTGGCCTCATAAGCCTTTGGCCCAATCTCTGCTTCCGCTTTATCCTGGTTTCTGCTCAGGCTGTCGTATTGCAAGTACAACCCTCCAAGCGCGAGCAATACTTCCCAGTTACCTGCCACACCTCGCAAGCCGCTAAAGCCGGTCCGCACCAGCTGCGCCGCTTGCTGCGAAGTAATGCGCATGTTCTTCAACACCTTTCGTGCATTCGCCTCCAATGTTCCGGCCGCCACCGAGATATCCACCAAGGCAATCTGCGCGACGCTGCTCGCTTGGGTTACTTTCATGTTGGATTCCTCAAATAACCGGCTACGCAGCTCCTCAGCGGTACCCTCAACCCACACTGTCACGGTGATCATGGTGTGGGTAAACCGCGGGTCGAGCACGGCGAGGCTCATCAGCCCGTGCTGGATGATCGGCCGCACCTTGTTCCAGGCCTTGGTCGAATGGATGTCGATGTCATCAATGTTGCGATGCATCCGATCCCGTGCCTCGGCAATCGACGCATTGGCCTTGTGCTGCAACTCGCGCAGGTGGGCACTCTGCAAGGCGTAGTACTCGCCCAGC
>PJUI01000104.1_pt1 | contig 69588 bp, 66 predicted proteins | sample 1512201 | NCBI WGS metagenome assembly PJUI01 (sample SAMN08177670, study PRJNA422409) | Feces metagenome, whole genome shotgun sequencing project. | isolation source: Chicken feces (2) enriched on wood chips | host: Gallus gallus | place: USA: Madison | collected 2015-01-15
CAGCGTCGAAGAGCAAGCCTCCGGCTCGATCACCGCCAGCGTCGGTTTCGCCCAGAGCGCCGGCCTGATCCTGGGTGGTTCGATCAGCCAGAGCAACTTCCTCGGTACCGGTAACAAGGTGTCGGTCGGCCTGACTCGGTCGGAATACCAGACCCGCTACAACTTCGGCTTCGTGGACCCCTACTTCACTGCCGATGGCGTCAGCCTGGGCTACAACGCCTTCTACCGCAGCACCGACTACGACGACCTCGATGTCGATGTGGCCAGCTATGCGGTGGACAGCTACGGTGCAGGCGTCAGCCTGGGCTACCCGATCAGCGAAACCTCGCGCCTGACCTACGGCCTGAGCGTGCAGCAGGACAAGATCAAGACCGGCAAGTACACCGTTGACGAGATCTTCGATTTCCTTGATCAGGAAGGCGACAACTTCCTGAACTTCAAGGCCTCGATCGGCTGGTCCGAGTCCACCCTCAACAAAGGCGTGCTGGCCACCCGTGGTCACTCGCAAAGCCTGACCCTGGAATCCACCATTCCGGGCAGCGACCTGTCGTTCTTCAAGCTCGACTACCGTGGCCAGCTGTTCCAGCCGATCAGCAACGACTACACCCTGCGCCTGCACACCGAGCTGGGCTATGGTGATGGTTATGGCAGCACTTCGGGCCTGCCGTTCTACGAGAACTACTTCGCAGGTGGCTTCAACTCTGTCCGTGGCTTCAAGGACAGCAGCCTGGGCCCGCGCAGCACCCCGAGTCGCGGTGAAGGTAACCCAGGTGGCAAACCTGGCACCATCGCCGACCCGGATCAGGATCCGTTGCCGTTCGGCGGTAACGTGCTGGTGCAGGGTGGCGTCGAGTTGCTGTTCCCGCTGCCGTTCGTCAAGGACCAGCGTTCGCTGCGCACCTCCGTGTTCTGGGACGTGGGTAACGTGTTCGACACCAATTGCGGCAACAAGCCTGATTGCGAGAAGGTCGGCTTCTCGGGCATGGCCAGTTCGGTCGGCTTGGGTGTGACCTGGATTACCGCACTGGGCCCGTTGAGCTTCAGCCTGGCAATGCCGGTCAAGAAGCCGGACGATGCCGATACCCAGGTGTTCCAATTCTCTCTGGGCCAGACCTTCTAAGGTCGGCCCCTGCTTAATGACAACGGTTTATCCAGGAGTGCATCGTGCGTAAATTGGCTCAACTGGCCGTAGTGGCCGCGGCGCTGGTCGCCACCCCGGCATTCGCCGAAATGAAGGTTGCCGTGCTGAACTATCAGATGGCCCTGCTCGAATCGGATGCCGCCAAGAAATACGCGGTCGATGCCGAGAAGAAGTTCGGTCCGCAACTGACCAAGCTGAAAAGCCTGGAAAGCAGCGCCAAGGGCATCCAGGACCGTCTGATCAAGGGCGGCGACAAGATGCAGCAGCAGGAGCGTGAGCGCCTGGAGCTCGAGTTCAAGCAAAAGGCCCGTGACTTCCAGTTCCAGTCCAAGGAACTGAACGAAGCCAAAGCCGTTGCTGACCGCGACATGCTCAAGCAACTGAAGCCGAAGCTGGATGGTGCTGTCGAGGAAGTGATCAAGAAGGGTGGTTTCGACCTGGTCCTCGAGCGTGGTGCGGTCATCGATGTCAAACCTCAGTACGACATCACCCGCCAGGTCATCGAGCGCATGAACCAAGCCCGTTGATATGAGTGTGACCATGACGCTAGGCCAGCTGGCCGAGGCCCTCGGTGCCACCCTCAAGGGGCCCGAGGGGTTGCAGATTACCGGGCTGGCCACCTTGCAGGAGGCAGGCCCCGGTCAATTGAGCTTCCTCGCCAACCCGCAGTACCGCAAGTACCTGGATAACTGCCAGGCGGGTGCGGTGTTGCTCAAGGCTGCGGATGCCGAAAGTTTCGCTGGCAATGCCCTGATCGTGGCCGACCCGTACCAGGCGTATGCGCGTATTTCCCACCTGTTCGACCCCAAACCCAAGGCTGTGGCGGGAATCCATCCCAGCGCCGTGGTGGCTGAGGACGCGCAGGTGGACGCCAGCGCCAGCATCGGGCCGTTCGCGGTAATTGAAAGCGGTGCGCGCATCGAGGCTGATGTCAGCATCGGCGCGCATTGCTTCATCGGTGCGCGTTGCGTTGTAGGTGAAGGCGGCTGGCTGGCGCCGCGTGTTACGTTGTATCACGACGTCGTCATCGGCAAGCGCGTGGTCATCCAGTCGGGTGCTGTGATCGGCGGCGAAGGCTTCGGCTTTGCCAATGAGAAGGGTATCTGGCGCAAGATCGCCCAGATCGGCGGCGTCACCATTGGTGATGACGTGGAAATCGGCGTCAATACTGCCGTCGACCGTGGTGCGCTGTCCGACACGCGGATCGGCGACGGGGTCAAGCTCGACAACCAGATCCAGATCGCCCACAACGTGCAGATCGGTGACCACACGGCCATGGCCGCTTGTGTGGGCATTTCCGGCAGTACGCGCATCGGCAAGCATTGCATGCTGGCCGGGGGCGTAGGCCTGGTAGGGCACATTGATATTTGCGATAACGTATTTGTTTCCGGGATGACAATGGTAACCCGTTCGATCACTGAACCCGGTTCCTATTCATCCGGCACAGCCATGCAGCCTTTGGCTGACTGGCGCAAGAGCGCTGCGCGGATCCGCCAGCTGGATGACATGGCCAAGCGTCTTCAGCAGCTGGAAAAACGCGTCGATACCGTGACCTCAGGTGGCCTGCCGACATCAGAAGGCTGATACCATTCCCTGAGCAAGAGTGAACAGTCGCTAGCTGGCTCCTCTTTGGATTGCTAAAGGAGCGTGTGGTCAGCACCTGCGCTCCCTATTCTTATTACAGGCTTCCCCCCCGAAATGATGGACATCAACGAGATTCGCGAATACCTGCCTCACCGTTACCCGTTCCTGCTGGTGGACCGGGTGACGGATCTGGACTTCGAGGCCCAGAGCATTCGTGCCTACAAGAATGTCAGCATCAACGAGCCGTTCTTCAACGGCCATTTCCCGGCGCACCCAATCATGCCGGGCGTTTTGATCATTGAAGCCATGGCCCAGGCGGCCGGCATCCTCGGTTTCAAGATGCTCGATGCCAAGCCCGCTGATGGCACCCTGTACTACTTCGTCGGTTCCGACAAGCTGCGCTTCCGTCAGCCGGTACTGCCGGGTGACCAGTTGGTGCTGGAAGCCAAGTTCCTCAGCCGCAAGAGCATGATCTGGAAGTTTGAATGCCGCGCCCTGGTCGACGGCAAACCGGTTTGCTCGGCACAGATCACATGCGCGGAACGCTCCCTATGAATTCGATTGATCCTCGGGCCATTATCGACCCGTCGGCCAAGCTGGCCGATGGTGTCGAGGTCGGCCCTTGGTCGATCGTTGGCCCTGATGTGGAAATCGGGGAGGGTACCGTTATCGGCCCGCATGTTGTGCTCAAAGGGCCGACTCGCATCGGCAAGCACAACCGTATCTTTCAGTTTTCCTCCATTGGCGAAGATACCCCTGACCTCAAGTACAAGGGTGAACCGACGCGCCTGGTAATCGGCGATCACAACGTGTTTCGCGAAGGGGTGACCATTCACCGCGGCACTGTTCAGGACCGTGCGGAAACCACCGTGGGCGACCACAACCTGATCATGGCCTATGCCCACATCGGCCACGACAGCGTCATTGGCAACCACTGCATCCTGGTCAACAACACGGCCCTGGCCGGCCACGTGCACGTGGGCGACTGGGCGATCCTGTCCGGCTATACCCTGGTGCATCAGTACTGCCATATCGGTGCCCACGCGTTTTCCGGCATGGGCACGGCTATTGGCAAGGACGTCCCGGCCTTCGTCACCGTGTTCGGCAGCCCGGCCGAAGCCCGCAGCATGAACTTCGAGGGCATGCGCCGCCGCGGTTTCAGCGACGAGGTGATCCACGTGCTGCGCCGTTGCTACAAGATTGTCTATCGTCAGGGCCTGACCGTCGAAGACGCGCTCAAGGAACTGGCCGAAATGGCGGCTAAGCACCCTGAGGTCGACCTGTTCCGTCAGTCGATCGTGAACTCCGCCCGCGGCATCACCCGCTGACATGGCCCCGCTTTGCGTAGCCTTGGTCGCAGGTGAGGCCAGCGGCGATATTCTTGGTTCAGGCTTGATGCGTGCCCTCAAGGCACGCCACCCCGACGTACGTTTCATTGGCGTTGGCGGCCCGTTGATGGAAGCCGAAGGCCTGCAATCGTACTTCCCCATGGAGCGCCTGGCGGTCATGGGCCTGGTCGAAGTGCTGGGGCGCCTGCGCGAGCTGCTCAAACGCCGCAAGCTGCTGATCCAGACACTGATCGACGAAAAGCCGGATGTCTTCATCGGCATCGACGCCCCCGACTTCACCCTCAACATTGAACTGAAACTGCGTCAGGTCGGAATCAAGACCGTGCATTACGTCAGCCCATCGGTCTGGGCCTGGCGGCAGAAGCGCGTACTGAAGATTCGCGAAGGCTGCGACCTGATGCTGACGCTGCTGCCGTTCGAGGCGCGGTTCTATGAAGAGCAGGGGGTGCCGGTGCGCTTTGTCGGTCACCCGCTGGCCGACACCATACCGCTTGAAACCGACCGTCCGGCAGCACGTGCTGCGCTGGGCCTGGGCGAGGGGCCGGTGGTTGCACTGATGCCTGGCAGCCGGGGTGGCGAGGTAGGGCGCCTGGGGGCGTTGTTCCTCGACGCCGCCGAGCGCCTGAAGCAGCAGGTACCGGGCGTGCAGTTCGTGCTGCCCTGTGCCAACGCCGCACGGCGTGCCCAGGTTGAACAGATGCTCGAAGGGCACCAGCTGCCGCTGACCCTGCTCGATGGCCAGTCGCACCAGGCGCTGGCGGCTTGTGATGCGGTCTTGATCGCTTCGGGTACAGCCACCCTTGAAGCGTTGCTGTACAAGCGGCCAATGGTGGTGGCCTACCGCCTGGCGCCGTTGACCTACTGGATCCTCAAGCGCCTGGTAAAGAGCCCATACGTGTCATTGCCGAACCTGCTCGCCCAGCGCGAACTGGTGCCCGAACTGTTGCAGGACGCCGCCACCAGCGATGCCCTGGCCAACACGCTTGCGCCGCTGGTACGCGATGGCAGCCAGCAGACCGAACGTTTCGACGAAATACACCGCACCCTGCGCCGTGACGCCTCCAACCAGGCGGCCGAGGCGGTACTGGCCCTGCTCAAGGACCGCTGACATGCAAATTGGACTGGACTTCAACCTGGTCGAAGACCTGGTCGCCGGCGTCGACGAAGTGGGCCGTGGCCCGCTGTGCGGCGCGGTGGTGACGGCGGCGGTGATCCTTGACCCTGCGCGCCCGATCCTCGGCCTGAACGATTCGAAGAAACTCACCGAAGCCAAGCGCGAGGCGTTGTTCGACGAGATCTGTGAAAAGGCCTTGAGTTTCTGCATCGCCCGCGCCGAGGTCGAGGAAATCGACCGCCTGAACATCCTGCAGGCCACGATGCTGGCCATGCAGCGTGCGGTAGAGGGGCTGCACATTACGCCGAAGCTGGCCCTGATCGATGGCAACCGCTGCCCGAAGCTGGCCGTGCCGGCGTCACCGGTGATCAAAGGCGATAGCCAGGTGCCGGCTATTGCGGCTGCCTCGATCCTGGCCAAGGTAACCCGTGACCGTGAGATGAGCGCGTTCGAGCTGATCTACCCAGGCTATGGCATGGGTGGGCACAAAGGTTACCCGACCCCGGTGCACCTTGAGGCGCTCGCGCGCCTGGGCCCTACGCCTATCCATCGGCGTTCCTTTGCCCCGGTGCGTGCGGCCTGGGAAGCACGCGAAGGCGTCGCTGATTCCCTGATCTGACCTGCCCGGGCCCTTCGCGGCCCTTTTGCTCTTGTGGGAGCAGCCTTGTGCTGCGCAAGGGCCAGTCAGGTAAATGAAGTTGCTGTGCCGGTACTGGCCCTTTCGCAGCACAAGGCTGCTCCTACAGTGAGGGTGCAAGCAGCCCCAAATCTCTTCCCCATTTAAGCTACAATCCCGCCCTTGTCGTTAAGCACTGCTACAGGATCTTCCATGTCGGTTCCCTTCGTTCACCTGCGCGTCCACTCCGAATTCTCGCTGGTCGACGGCCTGGTGCGGATCAAACCGCTGGCCAAGGCGCTGGCCGGGATGAACATGCCGGCGGTGGCGATCACCGACCAGAGCAACATGTGCTCGCTGGTGAAGTTCTACAAGACCGCCATGGGTGCGGGCATCAAGCCGATCTGTGGTGCCGACCTGTGGCTGGCCGGTGCCGACCCGGAGGCGCCGCTGTCGCGCATCTGCTTCCTGGCCATGGACGCCAAGGGCTATCGCAACCTCACCGAGCTGATCTCGCGCGGCTGGACCGATGGCCAGCGCAACGGCCTGGTCATCCTCCAGCGTGAATGGATCGCCCCCGCCAGCGAGGGCCTGATTGCCCTGTCAGCGGGCAAGGAGGGCGATATCGGCATGGCCTTGTTGTCCGGCCGGGAGGAAGAAGCCCAGGCCCTGCTGCAAGACTGGATGGGCATGTTCCCCGAGCGCTTCTACGTTGAAGTGCAGCGCACCAACCGCGCCCGCGATGAAGAATACGTGCACGCGGCGGTGGCCCTGGCCGACAAGCTTGGCGCCCCGCTGGTGGCCACCAACGACGTGCGTTTCATCAAGCAGGCGGACTTCGACGCCCACGAAACCCGCGTGTGCATTGGCGAGGGCTGGACCCTTGACGACCCGCGCCGCCCGCGTGGCTACAGTGACCAGCAGTACCTGAAATCGTCCGAGGAAATGGCCGAGCTGTTCAGCGACCTGCCCGACGCCATCGCCAACACCGTCGAGATCGCCAAGCGCTGCAACATCCAGGTGCAACTGGGCAAGCACTTCCTGCCCGACTTCCCCACACCGAACGGTATGGGCATTGACGATTACCTGCGGCTTGTGTCCCACGAAGGCCTGGAAGAGCGCCTGGCGGTGTTGTGGCCGAAAGACACCACACCCAATTACGAAGAGAAGCGCCAGGTCTACCTGGACCGCCTGAAGTTCGAGCTGGATATCATCATCCAGATGGGCTTCCCCGGTTACTTCCTGATCGTGATGGACTTCATCAAGTGGGCCAAGAACAACGGCGTGCCGGTCGGACCTGGCCGTGGTTCGGGTGCGGGCTCGCTGGTGGCCTACGTGCTGAAGATCACCGACCTCGACCCGCTGGCCTACGACTTGCTGTTCGAGCGCTTCCTCAACCCTGAACGGGTTTCCATGCCCGACTTCGACGTCGACTTCTGCATGGACGGCCGGGATCGAGTGATCGAATACGTGGCCGATGCCTACGGGCGCAATGCGGTCAGCCAGATCATCACCTTTGGTACCATGGCCGCCAAGGCGGTAGTGCGAGACGTGGCGCGGGTGCAGGGCAAGTCCTACGGCCTGGCCGACCGCCTGTCGAAGATGATCCCGTTCGAAGTGGGCATGACCCTGGAGAAGGCGTACGAGCAGGAAGAAATCCTGCGCGACTTCCTCAAGGGCGACGAAGACGCCCGCGAAATCTGGGACATGGCGCTGAAGCTGGAAGGCGTTACGCGGGGTACCGGCAAGCACGCCGGTGGTGTGGTTATCGCGCCGACCAAGCTCACCGATTTTTCGCCGATCGCCTGTGACGAAGAGGGCGGCGGCCTGGTAACCCAGTTCGACAAGGACGACGTCGAGGCCGCCGGCCTGGTCAAGTTCGACTTCCTCGGCCTGCGGACCCTGACCATCATCAAGTGGGCGATGGAGATCATCAACCGCGAGCAGGCCAAGAAAAACCTGCCAGATCTCAACATCGACTTCATCCCGCTGGATGACCGCAAGACTTACGAGCTGCTGCAAAAAGCCGAAACCACTGCGGTGTTCCAGCTTGAATCCCGTGGCATGAAGGAGCTGATCAAGAAGCTCAAGCCCGACTGCCTCGAAGACCTTATCGCACTGGTGGCGCTGTTCCGCCCGGGCCCGCTGCAGTCGGGCATGGTGGACGACTTCATCAACCGCAAACACGGCCGCGCCGAGCTGGCCTACCCGCATCCCGATTACCAGTATGACGGCCTGCAACCGGTGCTGGCGCCTACCTACGGCATCATCCTGTACCAGGAACAGGTGATGCAGATCGCCCAGGTGATGGCAGGCTACACCCTCGGTGGTGCAGACATGCTGCGCCGGGCCATGGGTAAGAAAAAACCCGAGGAAATGGCCAAGCAGCGTGGTGGCTTCATCGAAGGTTGCGCCAACAACGGCATCGATGCCGACCTGGCCGGTAACATCTTTGACCTGGTGGAAAAGTTTGCGGGTTATGGCTTCAACAAATCCCACTCCGCCGCCTATGGCCTGGTGTCCTACCAGACGGCCTGGCTGAAAACCCACTTCCCGGCGCCGTTCATGGCCGCGGTGCTGTCGGCGGACATGCACAACACCGACAAGGTGGTGGTGCTGGTCGAGGAGGTGCGCAGCATGAAGCTGCGCCTCGACGCGCCGGATGTGAACTTCTCCGACTTCAAGTTCACCGTCAACAACGATGGCCGTATCGTCTATGGCCTGGGCGCCATCAAGGGTGTCGGCGAAGGCCCGGTGGAAGCGATCGTCGAGGCGCGTGCCCAAGGTGGCCCGTTCAAGGACCTGTTCGACTTCTGCGAGCGCATCGACCTCAAGCGGGTCAACAAGCGCACCCTGGATGCGCTGGTGCGCAGTGGCGCGCTGGACCGTCTTGGCCCGCACTTCCATGATGAGATCAAGGCCTACCAGGCCAACATCGACATCAACCGTGCCACCTTGCTCGCGGCACTGGGTGAGGCCATCAAGGCTGCAGAGCAGGCGGCTCACACCGCTGACAGCGGCCATGTCGACTTGTTCGGCAGCATGTTCGACGAGGTGGAAGTCGACGTCTATGCAAACCACCGCAAGGTGCGCGAGCTGACCCTCAAGGAGCGCCTGAAGGGTGAGAAGGACACCCTTGGCCTGTACCTCACCGGCCACCCGATCGACGAGTACGAGGCCGAGATCCGCCGCTTCGCCCGCCAGCGCATCATCGACCTCAAGCCGTCGCGCGAAACCCAGACTATCGCCGGCATGATCATTGCCCTGCGGGTAATGAAGAACAAGAAGGGCGACAAGATGGGCTTCGTCACCCTGGATGACCGCTCCGGGCGCATCGAGGCTTCGCTGTTCGCCGATTCCTTCATGGCGGCACAGTCCTTGCTGCAGGCCGATGCGATGGTGGTCGTCGAAGGCGAGGTCAGCAACGACGACTTCTCCGGCGGCCTGCGCCTGCGGGTGAAGCAGGTGATGACCATGGAAGATGCGCGCACCAAGCTGGCCGAGAGCTTGCGCCTGAAGGTGGCACATGAGGCGCTCAAGGGCGACCGGCTGAAGTGGCTGGGCGAACTGATCACCCGCCATCGCGGTGCTTGCCCGATCACCCTGGAGTACACCGGCAGCGACGCCAAGGCCATGCTGCAGTTCGGTGAGCAGTGGTCTATCGACCCGGCCGATGGGCTGATTCAGGCGCTGCGTGACCAGTTCGGGCGTGAGAACGTCTTCCTGCAATATCGTTGAACCGACAAAAAATTTAATCTCGACCTGAATGCGCCTGATCCCTTAAGGTAGGGCGCCAAACGGATCAACCGGCCGGCCGCCTGGCCGTAGACCCAAGACGGATGACTATGAACCCGAATTTTCTCGATTTCGAACAGCCGATTGCCGACCTGCAAGCCAAGATCGAAGGCCTGCGCCTGGTAGGTAACGACAACTCGCTGAACATCAGCGATGAAATTGCCCGTCTGCAAGACAAGAGCAACACACTGACCGAAAGCATCTTCGGCAACCTGACCAGCTGGCAGATCGCCCGCCTGGCACGTCACCCGCGTCGTCCTTACACACTGGACTACCTGGAGCACATCTTCACCGAGTTCGAAGAGCTGCACGGTGACCGCCACTTCTCCGACGACGCCGCCATCGTCGGTGGTACCGCGCGCCTGGATGGCAAGCCGGTCATGGTCATCGGCCACCAGAAGGGCCGTGAAGTGCGCGAGAAGGTACGCCGCAACTTCGGTATGCCGCGCCCTGAAGGCTACCGCAAGGCTTGCCGCCTGATGGAAATGGCCGAGCGCTTCAAGATGCCGATCCTGACCTTCATCGACACCCCGGGTGCCTACCCGGGTATCGATGCCGAAGAGCGCAACCAGAGCGAGGCAATCGCCTGGAACCTGCGCGTGATGGCGCGCCTGAAAACCCCGATCATTGCTACCGTGATCGGTGAGGGTGGTTCTGGCGGTGCACTGGCCATCGGCGTGTGCGACCAGCTGAACATGCTGCAATACTCCACCTACTCGGTGATCTCGCCGGAAGGTTGCGCTTCGATCCTGTGGAAGACTGCCGACAAGGCGGCCGACGCCGCTGAGGCCATGGGCATCACTGCCGAACGCCTGAAGAGCCTGAACATCGTCGACAAGGTCATCCAGGAGCCGTTGGGCGGCGCCCACCGTGACCCGGTGAAAGTGTCGGAAAGCATCCGTGCTGACCTGATCGAACAGCTGGACATGCTCGGCAAGTTCGATAACGACGCCCTGCTGGCCCGCCGTTACGAGCGCCTGATGAGCTACGGCCTCTGACATACCACCGGGGCCGCTCTGCGGCCCATTCGCCGGCAAGCCAGGCTCCCACAAGGCTCACTGTGGGAGCCTGGCTTGCCGGCGAAAGGGGTGCAAAGCACCCCCGGCAATCTCAAGCCATGTGAGGCCCTCATGATCAACCTCACCCCCTGGCTGCAAGCCCCCACCTGGTGCATAGCCTTTTCCGGCGGCCTCGACTCCACCGTCCTCCTGCACCTGCTGGCCGACCACGCCCGCAACCACGCATCCCCCCCACTGCGCGCCATCCATATCCACCACGGCCTGCAAGCTGCTGCCGACGCCTGGCCCGCCCATTGCAAAGCCGTCTGTGACAATCTCGGCATCGAACTCCAGGTTATCCACGTCCAGGTCAGCCCCGGCGCGAGCCTGGAACAGGCTGCCCGCGACTCCCGCTATGCTGCTTTCAGGCAAACCCTGGGCCCAGGCGACATTCTGTTCACCGGGCAGCACCGCGACGACCAGGCCGAAACCCTGTTGTTCCGCCTGTTGCGCGGCGCCGGGTTGCGTGGCCTGGCGGCGATGCCCGGGCAGCGGGCGCTAGGGCAGGGCACCCTGGTCAGGCCGTTGCTGGGTTGTTCACGCCAGCAACTGCATGACTATGCCAAGGTCAATGGGCTTGCATGGATCGAAGACCCGTCAAACACCGACACACAATTTGCCCGCAACTACCTGCGCGGCGAAGTGTTCCCGCGCTTGCAACAACGCTGGCCACAGGCCGCGCAGAACCTCGCCCGCGCCGCAGAGCACCTGGGTGAAGCGCAGGGCTTGCTGGACGAACTGGCCCAGGGCGACCTGGCACTTGCGCAGGAGGGCGCACCCGTTGGCTGGTCGGGGCTGGAATCCCTCGACCTGGCCGCCCTGATGTCGCTATCGCCAGCCCGTCAGCGCAATGCCTTGCAATACTGGCTGAGCCGGCGCACCCGTCTGCCCGACACCCGGCATTGGGCCGGCTGGGCAGACCTGCGCGATGCTGCCGCCGATGCCCGGCCGGTCTGGCAGCTTGCCGATGGGCAGTTGCGGCGCAGCGATGGCCGCATCTGGTGGCTGAGCGGCGACTGGCTGCAACAGCCTGTCGGCGAAATGGCCTGGCCGAATTCAACGTTGCCCCTGGTACTGCCAGGTAACGGCAGGGTGCGTCTTGATGTCGCCGTGCCAATGGCTGGTTTGCGCATTGCCTACCGCCAGGGCGGCGAAATGCTGGAGGTGCCCGGCCGCGGCCGGCGCGATCTCAAGCGTCTGCTCAATGAGCAGCGGGTACCGTATTTCCTGCGTCCGCGCCTGCCGTTGCTGTATCAGGGTGAGCACCTGCTGGCAGTGGCCAACCTGCCCGGGCTGGTGCAGGCGGATTGCCAGCTGCAGTGGCAGTTGCCGACGAGCGCGCAAGGTTTGAGATGAAGGGTACATTCCGGTAGACTACCCTCCCTTCTTGATACAACTTCTGTGGCTTCCGCGAAAACACAGGGGTTGCCGGTTACCAAGCAGTTTTTTGCTGGGCTGATTCTGAAAATGACGAGCGAGCTCCATGCCGGGGATACCCCTGGTCTGTACAGACGCGACAGTTTTTCGAGATGCACTGTGACTGACGCAGGTGATCGGGGGCTTCGGCCTTCCTTCGCTTTCTCCGGCGGCGCTGGCCGCCTTAACGCAGACTTCTAGGGTTTTTCATGACGCGCTACATATTCGTCACGGGCGGTGTTGTTTCTTCATTGGGGAAAGGCATTGCCTCGGCTTCCCTGGCGGCCATCCTGGAAGCGCGGGGCCTGAAGGTCACCATGCTCAAGCTGGATCCGTACATCAACGTCGATCCGGGCACCATGAGCCCGTTCCAGCACGGTGAAGTGTTCGTCACCCACGATGGCGCCGAGACTGACCTCGACCTGGGCCACTACGAGCGGTTCATCCGCACCACCATGACCCAGAACAACAACTTCACCACTGGTCGCATTTACGAGCACGTGCTGCGTAAAGAGCGTCGTGGTGACTACCTGGGCGCGACCATCCAGGTCATCCCGCACATCACCGACGAGATCAAGCGTCGCATCATCAAGGGCGCTGGCGATGCCGACGTGGCCCTGGTGGAAATCGGCGGTACCGTGGGTGACATCGAGTCGCAGCCGTTCCTCGAGGCCATTCGCCAGCTGCGCGTCGAAGTGGGCTCCAAGCGCGCCATGCTGATGCACCTGACCCTGGTCCCGTACATCGCAACCGCTGGCGAAACCAAGACCAAGCCGACCCAGCACTCGGTCAAGGAGCTGCGCTCCATCGGCCTGCAGCCTGACGTGCTGATCTGCCGCTCCGACCACCCGGTCGATGCTTCGTCGCGTCGCAAGATCGCGCTGTTCACCAACGTTGAAGAGCGTGCGGTGATTTCGCTGGAAGACGTCGACACCATCTACAAGATCCCGGGCGTGCTGCACGCACAGGGCCTGGACGACTTCGTCGTCGAGCGTTTCGGCCTGCAGTGCAATGGCGCCGACCTGTCCGAGTGGGACAAAGTGGTCGATGCCAAGCTCAACCCTGAGCACGAAGTGACTATCGCCATGGTCGGCAAGTACATGGAGCTGCTGGATGCGTACAAGTCGCTGATCGAAGCGATGAGCCACGCCGGCATCACCAACCGCACCAAGGTCAACCTGCGCTACATCGACTCGGAAGACATCGAGAACCAGGGCACCAGCCTGCTCGAAGGCGCCGACGCCATTCTGGTGCCAGGCGGTTTCGGCCTGCGCGGCGTGGAAGGCAAGATCACTGCGGTGCAATACGCCCGTGAGAACAAGGTACCGTACCTGGGTATCTGCCTGGGCATGCAGGTGGCCGTGATCGAGTTCGCCCGTAACGTGATGGGCTGGAAAGACGCCAACTCCACCGAGTTCGACCGCAACAGCGGCCACCCGGTCGTCGGCCTGATCACCGAGTGGGCTGATGCCACCGGTGCCGTCGAGACCCGTACCGAGGCTTCCGACCTGGGCGGCACCATGCGCCTGGGCGCACAGGACTGCCAGCTGGCAGCCGGTTCCAAGGTGCACGACTGCTACAACAAGGACGTGATCACCGAGCGTCACCGTCACCGCTACGAAGTGAACAACAACCTGCTGCCGCAACTGGTCGACGCTGGCCTGGTGGTTTCCGGCCGTTCCGAAGACGGCGCGCTGGTGGAAGTGGTCGAGTCCAAGGATCACCCATGGTTCGTCGCCTGCCAGTTCCACCCGGAATTCACCTCCACCCCGCGTGACGGCCACCCGCTGTTCAGTGGTTTCGTCAAGGCAGCCCTGGCTCAGAAGAACAAGGCCTGATCAATGACCCAGAAGATCATTCGCGTCGGTAACATCGAGATCGCCAACGACAAGCCGTTCGTCCTGTTCGGCGGCATGAACGTCCTGGAGTCCCGTGACCTGGCAATGAAGGTCTGCGAAGAGTACGTGCGGGTGACCGAGAAGCTCGGTATCCCGTACGTGTTCAAGGCCAGCTTCGACAAGGCCAACCGTTCGTCGGTGACGTCCTACCGTGGTCCGGGCATGGAAGAAGGGTTGAAGATCTTCGAAGAGATCAAGCGCACCTTCAACGTGCCGGTGATCACCGACGTGCACGAGCCTTACCAGGCCGAGCCCGTCGCCAAGGTGTGCGACATCATCCAGCTGCCGGCCTTCCTGTCGCGGCAGACCGATCTGGTGGTGGCCATGGCCAAGACCGGCGCGGTGATCAACATCAAGAAGGCCCAGTTCCTCGCACCCCAGGAAATGAAACATATCCTGGCCAAGTGCGAAGAGGCCGGTAACGACCAGTTGATCCTCTGCGAGCGTGGTTCGAGCTTCGGCTACAACAACCTTGTAGTGGACATGCTCGGCTTCGGCATCATGAAGCAGTTCGAGTACCCGGTGTTCTTCGACGTGACCCACGCCCTGCAGATGCCTGGTGGTCGCAGCGATTCCGCCGGTGGCCGCCGCGCCCAGGTCACTGACCTGGCCAAGGCCGGCATGAGCCAGGGCCTGGCCGGCCTGTTCCTCGAAGCCCACCCCGACCCGGACAACGCCAAATGCGATGGCCCATGCGCCCTGCGCCTGGACAAACTGGAGCCATTCCTGGCCCAGCTCAAGCAACTGGACGACCTGGTGAAAAGTTTTCCGACGGTAGAAACCGCGTAAAGCTCATTTCTCGGGTAAAGTACCGCCCGATCCACCCCTGACCAATCGGTCAGGGGCTCCCTTCACCCGGCCTGCCCACTGTAAAGTCCGCCTGGTGAACGGCAAGAATTTCTTAAGCTAGGTTGTTTTCGTCAATTCTGGAGTGCTTACAACAATGGCAAAAATCGTCGACATCAAAGGTCGTGAAGTTCTCGATTCGCGTGGCAACCCCACCGTGGAAGCCGATGTACTGCTCGACAACGGCATCATCGGCAGCGCTTGCGCGCCGTCCGGTGCTTCCACCGGCTCGCGCGAAGCGCTGGAGCTGCGTGATGGCGACAAGAGCCGTTACCTGGGCAAGGGCGTGCTGAAAGCCGTCGGCAACATCAACGGCCCGATCCGTGACCTGCTGCTGGGCAAGGACCCTTCCGACCAGAAGGCCCTGGACCGTGCCATGATCGAACTGGACGGTACCGAGAACAAGGCCAAGCTGGGCGCCAACGCCATCCTGGCTGTTTCGCTGGCTGCCGCCAAGGCCGCTGCCCAGGACCAGGACCTGCCGCTGTACGCGCACATCGCCAACCTGAACGGCACCCCGGGTCAGTACTCGATGCCGGTTCCGATGATGAACATCATCAACGGTGGCGAGCACGCCGACAACAACGTCGACATCCAGGAGTTCATGGTTCAGCCGGTTGGCGCCAAGACCTTCTCCGACGGCCTGCGCATGGGTACCGAAATCTTCCACCACCTCAAAGCAGTGCTGAAGGCCCGTGGCCTGAACACCGCCGTGGGTGACGAAGGTGGCTTCGCGCCTAACCTGGCTTCCAACGAAGACGCCCTGGCTGCCATCGCCGAAGCGGTCGAAAAAGCCGGCTACAAGCTGGGCACCGACGTGACCCTGGCCCTGGACTGCGCGGCTTCCGAATTCTACGAAGACGGCAAGTACAACCTGTCCGGCGAAGGCAAGTCGTTCGACGCCGAAGGCTTCGCCGAGTACCTGAAAGGCCTGACCGAGCGCTTCCCGATCATCTCGATCGAAGACGGCCTGGACGAGTCCGACTGGGCTGGCTGGAAGATCCTCACCGACAAGATCGGCGAGAAGGTACAGCTGGTAGGCGACGACCTGTTCGTGACCAACACCAAGATCCTCAAGGAAGGCATCGAGAAGGGCATCGGTAACTCGATCCTGATCAAGTTCAACCAGATCGGCTCGCTGACCGAAACCCTGGAAGCCATCCAGATGGCCAAGGCTGCCGGCTACACCGCGGTGATCTCGCACCGTTCCGGTGAAACCGAAGATTCGACCATCGCCGACCTGGCCGTGGGTACTGCTGCCGGCCAGATCAAGACCGGTTCGCTGTGCCGTTCTGACCGCGTGTCCAAGTACAACCAACTGCTGCGCATCGAAGAGCAACTGGGTGCCAAAGCGGTTTACCGTGGTCGTGCCGAGTTTCGCGGCTAAGCAAGAGATGGTAAAAAGACAGCAGCCGGAGCTGTAGGACGTTCGTACTGAACGTTACTGCGTTCCAACGGGTTTCTGTTTACGAAGCCTGGCCTCGGCCAGGCTTCGTGCTATTTGAGACCCCGAAATGCATAGTGTGCGGCGGTCTTTTTAACCTGGATACCTAGATGCGCAGTCCTTATTGGTTGTTCCTCGTCCTGCTCCTGCTGCTGGGTGGCCTGCAGTACCGCCTGTGGGTGGGTAATGGCAGCCTGGCGCAAGTGACCGAGCTGAAGCAGCAGATTGCCGAGCAGCATGCCGAGAACGAGCGCCTGCTCGAGCGTAACCGTGTGCTCGATGCCGAAGTGCTGGAGCTGAAAAAAGGCATGGAGACCGTTGAAGAACGGGCTCGCCACGAATTGGGAATGGTCAAAGAGGGCGAAACCCTCTTCCAGTTACCACAGAAATGATCGATACCTTGCCGGCCTTCTGGGCCGTGATTCCTGCTGCGGGCGTTGGCGCCCGCATGGCTGCCGACCGCCCCAAGCAATACCTGGAGCTGGCCGGGCAGACCCTTCTCGAGCACAGCCTCGACTGTTTTCTTGGCCATCCGGGGCTTAACGGCGTGGTGGTCAGCATTGCTGAAGATGACCCGTTCTGGCCCACCCTGCGTTGCGCCAGCGACTCGCGCATCCAGCGCGCAGCGGGCGGGCGTGAGCGCGCCGACTCGGTGCTTAACGCGTTGCTGTTGCTGCATGCCCAAGGGGCTTCGGACAGCGACTGGGTGCTGGTGCACGATGCCGCGCGGCCGAACCTTGCGCGCAGCGACCTGGACAAGTTGTTGTCGGAGCTGGCAAACGACCCGGTGGGTGGCCTGCTGGCCGTGCCGGCGCGCGACACCCTCAAGCGTGCCGACAGCAATGGCCGGGTGAGCGCGACCGTGGACCGCAGCACTATCTGGCAGGCTTACACGCCGCAGATGTTCCGCCTTGGGGCGTTGCACCGGGCGCTGGCCGAGTGCCTGGTGTCAGATGTGGTGGTGACCGATGAGGCCTCTGCCATCGAATGGTCCGGCCAGGCGCCGCGGCTGGTGGAAGGGCGCAGTGACAACATCAAGGTCACGCGCCCCGAAGACCTGGAATGGTTGCGCCAGCGCTGGGCGGGCAGGCGCTGAAATCGCCGGGTCCGCTTCGCGGCCCAATCGCCGGCAAGCCAGCTCCCACAGTATCTCCACAGACCTGAGGGAATCGCGGTTACTGTGGGAGCTGGCTTGCCGGCGATTGGGCCGCGAAGCGGACCCCTTTGCAATCAGATCCCGCGATATTCCGGCAATCCCGCCAACCCTTCCTTCAGGTAATCCACCAACCGCCGCACCTTCGGCGACAGGTGCCGCTGCTGCGGATACAGCGCCCACACTGCCGTATTCGGCGGCTGGTGCGCCTCCAGCAAAGACACCAGCGCCCCACTGTTCAGGTGCTCCAGCACGTAGTAATCCGGCAACTGGCACAACCCTATCCCTTGCAGCGCCGCGTCCAGCACTGCCTGGCCACTGTTGCAGCGCCAGTTGCCCTGTATCCGCTGGCTGATCTCGCGGCCGTCCTGTTGCAGTGCCCACAAGTCCGAACTGCCCACCAGGCAATTGTGCCGCGCCAGCTCCGACAGGCTGTGCGGCCGGCCATAACGTTCCAGGTAGGCCGGCGAGGCGCACAGGTACATGCGCCGTGGCGCCAGGCGCGTGGCCACCAGCCGGGAGTCGGCCAGGCGGCCCAGGCGGATGGCCAGGTCCATGCCCTCATGCAGCAAGTCGAGGGTGTGGTTGCTAAGTTCCACATCCACCCGCAACTGCGGGTATAGCGCCATGAACCGTGTTACCAGCGGCACGATGAAGCGCTCGCCGTAGGCGACCGCGCAGGTCATGCGCAGCAACCCTTTGGGTTCGCTGGCCAGGTCACCCATGGCGCGCAGGGCTTCCTCGCGGCCATCCTGCAAGCGCTGGCAATGTTGCAGGAAGGTCTGCCCGGCCTCGCTCAGGGTTACCCGGCGGGTGCTGCGGTACAGCAAGCGCGTCTGCAGGCGCTCCTCCAGGCGGGCGATCTGGCGGCTGATGTGCGACGACGAAACCCCCAGGCGTTCGGCTGCTGCCGTGAACTTGCCCGATTCGGCCACGGCGACGAATTCATCGATGCCTTCCCAGCGGCTGCTCATGGATTGTCCCTGTATGGCAATAATGTTTTGTCTTTGGCCGGATTATTCATCAAAAGGCGGTGAATTACACTGTCAGACTGAATCGACCCTCTGTCTGGAGACCTTTGATGATCAAGTCCCGTGCTGCCGTAGCCTTCGAAGCCAAGAAACCCCTGGAAATCGTCGAGGTCGACGTGGCCATGCCCAAGGCCGGTGAAGTGCTGCTGCGTGTGGTCGCCAGTGGTGTCTGCCACACCGATGCCTACACCCTGTCCGGTGCCGACCCGGAAGGCATCTTCCCGTCGATCCTCGGCCATGAAGGCGGCGCGATCGTCGAAGCGGTAGGCGAGGGCGTGACCTCGGTGGCCGTCGGCGACCACGTGATCCCGCTGTACACCCCGGAATGCGGCAAGTGCAAGTTCTGTCTCTCGGGCAAGACCAACCTGTGCCAGGCCATCCGCGCTACCCAGGGCAAGGGCCTGATGCCGGACGGCACCACGCGCTTCTCGTACAAGGGCCAGCAGCTGTTCCACTACATGGGCACTTCGACCTTCTCCGAGTACACCGTGCTGCCGGAAATCTCCGTGGCCAAGATCCAGAAAGAAGCCCCACTGGAAAAGGTCTGCCTGCTGGGCTGTGGCGTCACCACCGGTATCGGCGCGGTGCTCAACACCGCCAAGGTCAAACCCGGTGACACCGTGGCCATCTTCGGCCTGGGCGGCATCGGCCTGTCGGCAGTGATCGGTGCGGTCAAGGCCAAGGCCTCGCGCATCATCGCCGTCGACATCAACCCGGCCAAGTTCGAGATCGCCCGCCAGTTGGGTGCCACCGACTGCATCAACCCGAAAGAATACGACCGCCCGATCCAGGAAGTGATCGTCGACCTCACCGACGGCGGCGTGGACTTCTCCTTCGAGTGCATTGGCAACGTGCAACTGATGCGCGCTGCCCTGGAATGCTGCCACAAGGGCTGGGGCGAGTCGGTGATCATCGGCGTAGCCGGTGCCGGCCAGGAAATCGCCACCCGTCCGTTCCAGCTGGTCACCGGCCGCGTCTGGCGTGGTTCGGCGTTCGGCGGCGTGCGTGGCCGCAGCGAGCTGCCAAGCTACGTGGAAATGTCCGAGAAGGGCGAGATTCCGCTGGATACCTTCATCACCCATACCATGGGCCTGGAGGACATCAACAAAGCCTTCGACCTGATGCATGAAGGCAAGAGCATCCGCAGCGTGATCCACTTCTGAGAGGTGTGCCATGAGCCTGGATAACATCTCCTGCCAGAAGAGCTTCGGCGGCTGGCACAAGCGTTACCGGCATCACTCCAAGGTGCTGGGCTGCGACATGGTGTTTGCCGTGTACCTGCCACCGCAGGCCGAGCAGGGCGAGAAGCTGCCGGTGCTGTACTGGCTTAGCGGCCTCACCTGCACCGACGAGAACTTCATGCAGAAGGCCGGTGCCCAGCGCATGGCTGCGGAGCTTGGGCTGATCATCGTGGCCCCCGACACCAGCCCGCGTGGCGAGCAGGTGCCGGGCGACCCGGACGGCGCCTGGGACTTCGGCCTGGGGGCCGGCTTCTACCTCAACGCCACCCAGCAACCCTGGGCCCAGCACTACCGCATGCACGACTATGTGGTGGAGGAGTTGCCGGCGCTGATCGAGGCGCACTTCCCGGCGTCGGGGGAGCGCAGCATCAGCGGCCACTCCATGGGTGGGCACGGCGCACTGGTGTGCGCCTTGCGCAACCCGGGGCGCTACCGCTCGGTGTCGGCGTTCTCGCCGATCAGCAACCCGATGGATTGCCCGTGGGGCGAGAAGGCCTTCAGCCGCTACCTGGGTGAAGACCGGGCGCGCTGGCGCGAGTGGGATGCCAGCGTGCTGCTGGCCGAAACCCCTGCTGGCCAATGCCCGCCGTTGCTGGTCGATCAGGGCGACCGTGATGACTTCCTTGAGAAGCAGCTCAAGCCCGAAGCGCTGGAGCAGGCGGCACGCAAAGGGGGCCATGAAATGACCCTGCGTTTGCAGCCGGGCTACGACCATAGCTACTACTTCATTGCCAGCTTCATCGAGGATCACCTGCGCCATCATGCAGTGGCACTGGGGCGGGTGTAAGGCATAGCTGGGGTGTTTGCCCCATCGCCGGCAAGCCAGCTCCCACAGGTACTGTGCATGGCTCGAGGGCCGTGTGGTCCAGCTGGGAGCTGGCTTGCCGGCGATGGGCTGTGAAGCAGCCCCAATGCTTCAAAAGCAGGTAGAATCACGCCCTGACTCATTCAGGGCGTTTTTCTATGCGTATTGGCCATGGCTACGATGTGCACCGTTTCTGCGACGGTGATTTCATTACCCTGGGCGGGGTGCGTATCCCCCACAAATACGGCCTGCTGGCCCATTCCGACGGCGACGTGCTGCTGCACGCCCTGAGCGATGCCCTGCTGGGCGCCGCGGCGCTGGGCGATATCGGCAAGCACTTCCCCGACACCGACCCACAATTCAAGGGTGCCGACAGCCGCGTGCTGCTGCGCCATGTAGTCGGCATCGTCAAGGCCAAGGGCTGGAAGGTCGGCAATGTCGACGCCACCATCGTCGCCCAGGCGCCGAAGATGGCCCCGCACATCGAGACCATGCGCCAGCTGATCGCTGAAGACCTGCAGGTCGAACTCGACCAGGTCAATGTCAAGGCCACCACCACTGAAAAGCTGGGCTTCACCGGCCGTGAGGAGGGGATTGCCGTGCATTCGGTCGCCCTGTTGCTGGCAGCATGACCGAACTGGAACTGCTGGGCCCGCGCGCATCGGGCGAACCCTTGGGCACTGCCGTTCTCAAGGCGGTGGCTGAAGACTTCCAGGTCGACGAAGTGCTGGACATTCCGCTGTCCGGCCAAGGCGAGCACCTGTGGCTGTGGGTCGAAAAGCGTGACCTGAACACCGAAGAGGCTGCCCGCCGCCTGGCGCGCGCCGCAGGCGTGCCGGTGCGCTCGATCAGCTACGCCGGGCTCAAGGACCGTCAGGCCCTGACCCGCCAGTGGTTCAGCCTGCACCTGCCGGGCAAGGCCGACCCGGACCTGTCGCGCGCTGAAGATGCCAGCCTGCGCGTGCTCAAGCAGGTGCGCCACCAGCGCAAGCTGCAGCGTGGCGCGCATTCGGCCAACGGCTTCACCCTGCGCCTGACGGCCCTGGCTGCGGACCACCAGGCTGTGGATGCACGCCTGGCACAGCTCAAGCAGCACGGTGTGCCCAACTATTTCGGCACCCAGCGCTTCGGTCACGGCGGGGGGAACGTCCATGACGCCCTCGACTGGGCCGCGCGCAAAGCATTACCCGAGCAGCGCAACGTGCGTTCGCGGCTGCTTTCGGCAGGGCGCAGCTACCTGTTCAACCAGGTGCTGGCGGCACGTGTCGCCGAAGGTAGCTGGGCGCAGGCCCAGGTCGGCGACCTGCTGGCGTTCACCGATAGCCGTAGCTTCTTCCCGGCTGGCGAGGCGGAATGCGCCGACCCACGGCTGGCGATTCTGGACCTGCACCCGACCGGCCCGATGTGGGGCGAGGGCGACTCGCCTGCAGGCGGCGCCACCGCGCAGCTGGAAAATGCCGTCGGCGCACGGCAGCCGGCACTTTGCCAGTGGTTGGCACAGGCGGGCATGGATCACGAACGGCGTATTTTGCGGCTCCCTATTGGCGGCCTGACATGGCATTATCCCGAGCCTGATATCCTGCAACTGGAATTCGTCCTGCCGGCCGGATGCTTCGCCACCGTAGTGGTGCGCGAAGTCTTGGATCTGGTGTCGGCAGGGCAGACGGACAGCCCATGCGTATTCTGATTTCGAACGACGACGGTGTTACCGCACCCGGCCTCGCCGCGCTGCACGCTGCGCTGGCGGATTACGCCGAGTGCGCGGTGATCGCCCCGGATCAAGACAAGAGCGGCGCCAGCAGCTCACTGACGCTGGACCGGCCACTGCACCCGCAGACCCTGGCCAACGGCTTCATCAGCCTCAACGGCACACCGACCGACTGTGTGCACCTGGGGCTCAATGGGCTGCTGCCGCAGGTGCCGGACATGGTCGTGTCGGGGATCAACCTCGGTGCCAACCTGGGTGATGACGTGTTGTACTCCGGTACGGTCGCCGCTGCGTTGGAAGGCCGTTTCCTGGGCACCACATCGCTGGCGTTTTCGCTGTTGTCGCGTCAGCCGGACAACCTGCCGACGGCGGCCTACATCGCCCGTCGCCTGGTCGAGGCACAGTCGCGTCTGGTGCTGCCGCCACGCACCGTCCTCAACGTCAATATCCCCAACCTGCCGCTGGAGCACATCCGTGGCATCCAGCTCACCCGCCTCGGTCACCGGGCGCGGGCGGCGGCGCCGACCAAGGTGGTCAACCCGCGCGGCAAGGAAGGCTACTGGATCGCCGTGGCCGGTGATGCCGAAGATGGCGGCCCAGGCACCGACTTCCATGCGGTGATGCAAGGCTTCGTCTCGATCACGCCGCTGCAGCTCGACCGCACCTTCAATGATGCCTTCGAGCAGCTCGACGGTTGGCTGGAGGGCGTGCTCTGATGCGCGAGGACGATATGCTGCGGCGTGGCATCGGCATGACCTCCCAGCGTACCCGGGAGCGTCTGATCCAGCGTCTGTGCGAAGAGGGTGTGTCGAACACCAAGGTGCTCGACGTGATCCGGCGTACCCCGCGTCATCTGTTCGTCGACGAGGCACTCGCGCACCGTGCATACGAAGACACCGCGTTGCCGATCGGCCACAACCAGACCATCTCCCAGCCCTTCATGGTTGCCCACATGAGCGAGCTTCTGCTCGAAGCCGGTCCGTTGGACAAGGTGCTGGAGATCGGCACTGGCTCGGGTTACCAGACGGCGATCCTTGCCCAACTGGTGGAGCGGGTATTCTCGGTTGAGCGTATCAAGGTGCTGCAGGACCGGGCCAAAGAGCGCCTGGTGGAGCTGAACCTGCGCAATGTGGTATTCCGCTGGGGCGATGGTTGCGAAGGCTGGCCGGCGCTGGCGCCGTACAACGGCATCATCGTCACGGCAGTGGCGCCGGAAGTGCCGCAGGCACTGCTTGACCAACTGGCACCTGGTGGCCGCATGGTGATCCCGGTGGGGCCGGCCGGCGAAACCCAGCAACTGATGCTGATCGTGCGCGAGGAGCATGGGTTCTCCCGCCGAGTGCTGGGGGCAGTGCGCTTCGTACCGCTGCTCAATGGCCCGCTGGCCTGAGTACCGCGTCGAGCCGGGCGCTGGCGCTGTGAGCTGCGCGGTATTTTTGCGCCGGCGGCGAATTCTTGCAGCTTCGCCCTGTCTATCTGGCGGAGCGCAGCGCTAGCACGCAGCGCGCACCGTGGCTTTGCAACAGCCTTTTGCATCAGCCTGCCATTACCGGCCGGCTTGGTTATAATTGCAACAATATTGCATTTCTTGTCTTCATATCGTATTTCGGCACCATGAGGGGAGCGCGGGTGGGTCACACAGTCATTCGGCAGCGCAAGGATGGGTCGGGTTTCAAGCTTCTGGTGATTGCACTGGCCATGGGCACGCTACTGGTGGGTTGCTCGAGCACCAGTAACACCAGCGCGCGGGTGGTCGACCGCAACAACAGCGTGCCCAAGCGCCCGGCGGTAACGTCCGGGCAGTACGTCGTCAAGCCGGGTGACACGCTGTTCTCCATCGCTTTCCGCTATGGCTGGGACTACAAGGAGCTGGCTGCGCGCAACGGCATCCCGGCGCCTTATACCATCCGCCCCGGCCAGGCGATTCGTTTCAGCAGTGGTTCGAGCAGCAGTACCACGGTGGTGACCAACCCGTCCTCGTCGAGCCGCACCACGGTCACGCGGCGGCCTGTGGGCAGCACTGCCACGGTGCCTGCCAGCACCGGCAAACCGGCCACGCCGGCACCCTCCACCAGCTCACCTGTGGTTGCAACCGTGCCGGCTGCGGAGCGCGCGGTAGGCGGCTGGACCTGGCCTGCCAACGGCGTGCTGATTGGAAAATTTGCTTCAAACGGTAGTTTGAATAAAGGCATTGATATCGCCGGTGATTTGGGACAGCCTGTTTTTGCTGCGTCTGATGGTGCGGTGGTTTACGCCGGGAGTGGTTTGAGGGGCTACGGCGAGCTGATCATCATCAAACACAGCGATACCTACGTCAGTGCCTACGGTCATAACCGCAGGCTGTTGGTTCGGGAGGGGCAGCAGGTCAAGGCAGGGCAGTCGATTGCTGAAATGGGGTCTACGGGCACTGATCGGGTGAAGCTGCATTTTGAGATTCGCCGCCAGGGCAAACCCGTCGATCCACTCCAGTTCCTGCCACGCCGTTGATTGTTGTACCCGGCCTGTTCCTGTGATGTAGAGGGGACAGGCTCCAGCGCTGCCAGGGATCAAGGTGCCGCTCGAGTCTGAGTTCGAACTCAGCAAAGGACTATAACAATGGCTCTCAGTAAAGAAGTGCCGGAGTTTGACATCGACGATGACGTCCTCCTGATGGAGACGGGCATCGTTTTGGAAACGGATGTGGTGTCAGACGAACCTGCTGTATCTTCGGTTCGGACGAGGGCCAAGTCGGGCTCTTCGCTCAAGCAACACAAATACATCGATTACACCCGGGCGCTAGATGCCACCCAGTTGTATCTCAACGAGATCGGCTTCTCGCCGCTGCTTTCGCCGGAAGAAGAAGTGCACTTTGCGCGCCTGTCGCAGAAGGGCGACCCCGCTGGCCGCAAGCGCATGATCGAAAGCAACCTGCGCCTGGTTGTAAAAATTGCCCGTCGTTACGTGAACCGCGGCCTGTCGCTGCTCGACCTGATCGAGGAGGGCAACCTGGGGCTGATCCGTGCGGTCGAGAAGTTCGACCCGGAGCGTGGTTTCCGTTTCTCGACCTATGCGACCTGGTGGATTCGCCAGACCATCGAACGGGCGATCATGAACCAGACCCGCACCATCCGCCTCCCCATCCACGTGGTGAAGGAACTGAACGTCTACTTGCGCGCCGCACGCGAGCTGACCCAGAAACTCGACCACGAACCCTCCCCGGAAGAAATCGCCACGCTGCTGGAGAAGCCGGTCGCCGAGGTCAAGCGCATGCTGGGCCTGAACGAGCGGGTGTCTTCCGTGGACGTGTCGCTTGGCCCGGATTCGGACAAGACCCTGCTCGATACCCTGACCGACGACCGCCCCACCGACCCGTGCGAACTGCTGCAGGATGACGACCTGTCGCAGAGCATCGACCAGTGGCTGGGCGAGTTGACTGACAAACAGCGGGAAGTGGTAGTGCGTCGCTTTGGCCTGCGTGGGCATGAGAGCAGCACCCTGGAGGATGTTGGCCTGGAGATCGGCCTGACCCGGGAACGGGTGCGGCAGATCCAGGTAGAAGGGCTCAAGCGTCTGCGCGAGATCCTTGAAAAGAACGGCTTGTCCAGCGAGTCTTTGTTCCAGTAGCGAAGGCCTGTCACACAAAACGCCCCGATGACCTCGGGGCGTTTTTGTGTGTGTCATTTGAAAATGTTGGGGCATAGGCGATCATGCAGGCAATCACGGTCTCTTGTAGGAGCAGCCTTGTGCTGCGAATGGGCTGCAAAGCAGCCCCAAAATCTGCCGGGTAAAACAGATATCTAATGTGTACCGCGCTACCCCAGTAACATTCCGTGTAAGCCTTTTCTTACTTGTTTTGTAAGCTATCTATGCAAGTCGCAGTAAATCATTGTCGTTTTCAGCCCCTGTATTTTTACAACCCATTGAAAAGCATGGCTTATTCGGCTGTGAGGAAATGTGTCCCTAGTAATACCTTGTGAGGTATCGCGCTTGCCCGCCCGGCTGAACCCGCTAGTATTCGAACTGTGCACAGGGACATGCACAGGCTTTCAGGATGAAGGCCAAGGACATCGCAAGAAGCGATTTCATCAGGAAGATGTTTGGGACAAGCAGGGACTACGGAAAAAATGTGGGCGGGTCAAACCGCCCCTTTTTTTTGCCCGCAGAAAAACAAAAAAGGCCCCGAGGGGCCTTTTTCGTGTCCGGGCGCTATCAGCGCTCCAGGTCTGCAATCTTGCCAGTCTTGCCGTCCCACTCTTCAGCGTCAGGCAGGGCATCCTTACGCTCGGTGATGTTTGGCCAGACTTCCGCCAGTTCGGCGTTCAGCTCGATGAAGTTCTCCATCCCCGCAGGGATTTCGTCTTCCGAGAAGATGGCTTGCGCCGGGCATTCCGGTTCGCACAGCGCGCAATCGATGCACTCGTCCGGGTGAATGACCAGGAAGTTCGGGCCTTCGTAGAAGCAGTCCACCGGACAGACTTCCACGCAGTCGGTGTATTTGCATTTGATGCAGTTGTCGGTGACGACGAAGGTCATTTCTAGTTCTCTCCTCAGGCGACGGCGGCGGCCCTTCCTCTCAGGGCCGCGCGGTTTACAGGTATGTGGCTGCAGGCCAGGCTAATAACCTGCAGCACCAGCAAACCGCGGCGGATTCTACCAGCTTGTAGTGGGCGCCGTTATAACAGGTTCTTTAGTTGATATAGCATTTCGATAGCTTGGCGCGGGGTCATGTCGTCCAGCTGCAGCTTGCCCAGCTTCTCGATGGCCGGGTGTGGCAGGCTGGCGAACAGATCGCTCTGGTGCGGCACCTGAGGCACATTCCTGGCCTTTTCGGTCGGGGCGTGTTCGTGCGGCAGGCTGGTGGTTTCCAGGCGCGCCAGGTGTTCGCGAGCACGCTGGATCACGACCCCCGGCACGCCGGCCAGCTGTGCCACGGCCAGGCCGTAGCTCTGGCTGGCAGGGCCAGGCAGTACATGGTGCAGGAACACGATGCGCTCGTTGTGCTCGGTGGCATTCAGGTGCACGTTGGCCACCAGCGGCTCATTCTCCGGCAGCACGGTGAGCTCGAAGTAGTGGGTGGCGAACAGGGTATAGGCGCGCAGCTGGGCCAGGCGCTCGGCGGCAGCCCACGCCAGCGACAGGCCGTCGAACGTACTGGTGCCGCGGCCCACTTCGTCCATCAGCACCAGGCTGCGGTCGCTCGCGTTGTGCAGGATGTTGGCGGTTTCGCTCATCTCGACCATGAAGGTCGAGCGCCCGCCGGCCAGGTCGTCGCTGGAGCCGATGCGGGTGAAGATGCGGTCGACCAGCGACAGTTCGCAGCTGGCCGCCGGCACGAAGCTGCCGATGTGCGCCAGCAGCACAATCAGGGCGGTCTGGCGCATGTAGGTGGATTTACCGCCCATGTTCGGGCCGGTGATGATCAGCATGCGCGTGCTGTTGTCCAGGCCCAGGTCGTTGGCCACGAACGGCGTGGTCAGTACCTGCTCCACGACCGGGTGGCGGCCTTGCTCGATACGCAGGCACGGCTCGTCGACGAAGCGCGGGCAGTTCAGGTCGAGGTTCAGCGCACGTTCGGCCAGGTTGCTGAGCACATCCAGTTCGGCCAGGGCGGCGGCGCTGTCTTGCAGCGGCGCCAGGTGGCTGATCAGGGTCTCCAGCAGGGCGTCGTAGAGCATCTTCTCACGGGCCAGGGCGCGGCTCTTGGCCGACAGCGCCTTGTCCTCGAACACTTTCAGCTCGGGGGTGATGAAGCGCTCGGCGCCCTTGAGGGTCTGACGGCGGATGTAGTCGCCCGGCGCCTGCTCGGCCTGCTTGGTCGGCAACTCGATGAAGTAGCCGTGCACGCGGTTGTAGCCGACCTTGAGGTTGGCGAGGCCGGTGCGGGCCTTTTCCCGGGTTTCCAGGTCGATCAGGAACTGGCCGGCGTTTTCGCTGATCGCCAGCAGCTCGTCCAGCTCGTTGTCATAGCCGGTCTTGAGCACGCCGCCGTCGCGGATCACCGCTGGCGGGTTGTCGATGATCGCCCGCTCCAGCAGGCTGGCCAGCTCCGGGTAGGTGCCGGTAATGGCCGCCAGGCGCGCAAGGTGCGGCGCCTCCAGTTCGGTCATGGCATTCTGCAGTTCGGGCAAGGCAGCCAATGCATCGCGCAGGCGTGCCAGGTCGCGAGGGCGGGCATTGCGCAGGCCGATTCGGGCGAGGATCCGTTCGATGTCGCCAATTTCTTTCAGCTGCGGCTGCAGCTTCTCGAAGCTGTAGCTGTCGAGCAGGCAGCGGATCGAGTCCTGGCGTGCCTGCAATACCTTGAGGTCGCGCAACGGGCGGTTCAGCCACCGGCTCAGCAAGCGGCTGGCCATGGCAGTCTGGCAGCGGTCGACCACCGATTGCAGGGTGTTGTCACGCCCACCCGCCAGGTTGACGTCCAGCTCCAGGTTGCGACGACTGGCGCCATCGAGGATGACCGTGTCGTCCAGGCGTTCGTGGCGCAGGCTGCGCAGGTGCGGCAGGGCGGTGCGCTGGGTTTCCTTGGCGTAGGTCAGCAGGCAGCCGGCGGCGCCGATGGCCAGGGTCAGCTTGTCGCAGCCAAAGCCCTTGAGGTCCTTGGTCGCGAACTGCTGGCACAGGGCCTTGCGTGCCGAATCGCGGTCGAAGTCCCACGGCGCACGGCGGCGGGCGCCCGGGCGTTTTTCTGCGGGCAGATCGCGTGGCCAGTCGTCAGGGATCAGCAGCTCGACCGGGTTGAGGCGCTCAAGCTCAGCCAGCAGGTTCTCCCAGCCTTTGATTTCCTGCACGCTGAAATTGCCGCTGGTGATGTCCAGCACGGCCAGGCCGAACAGGCGTTCGTCACCGAGCAGCGCGGCAATCAGGTTGTCGCGACGCTCGTCCAGCAGCGCCTCGTCGCTGACCGTGCCTGGAGTGATGATGCGCACCACCTGGCGCTCCACCGGGCCCTTGCTGGTGGCCGGGTCGCCAATCTGTTCGCAGATCACCACCGATTCGCCCAGCTTGACCAGCTTGGCCAGGTAGCCTTCCAGCGAATGGAACGGAATCCCGCACATGGGGATGGACTGGCCGGCCGACTGGCCGCGCGCGGTCAGGGTGATGTCCAGCAGTTTCGCGGCCTTCTTCGCATCTTCGTAGAAGATTTCGTAGAAGTCGCCCATGCGGTAGAACATCAGCTGGTCCGGGTGCTGGTTCTTCAGCTTCCAGTACTGCTGCATCATCGGGGTGTGTGCGGAAAGATCTGACATTCAGGGCCTTACAGCGGGTGATCTGGTTGGCGATGGTAAACCCGCAATGGTACAGGCTTTTTTGTTGCGATGCAGGCGCAGGCTTCGGGGCGTGTGCGCGTAGCCCGGCGGGCAATGGTGGAGCTACGCGGCGTTACCCTCTAGAATGCGCGCCCCTCGACGAACGTCTGTAGCCGTGACCTGCACGATGAATGTGTCCAGCCCTGTCCCTCATGTAAAGCAACAGCTTATTTACCTCCTGTACGGCGAGCGCCGTATCTATCAGCTGGAGGCCAAACTCAGCATCCTCACCGCCGTGGCGCGCTGCAAGCCGGCAGAGTTACCGGTGATCCGTGTGCTTACCGACCAGCCACAGGCCTTTGTCGGCTGGCCGGTGGAAGTGATCACCCTGGACGAGCAGACCCTGCAGGCCTGGACCGGTGACGGCGGCTACACCCACCGGCGCAAGGCCTGCGCCATTGCCCAGGCCGGGCAGTGGGCGGACAAGACCGTGTTCATCGATACCGATACGGTGTTCCTGCAATCGCCGCTGAAGCTGTTTAGCCAAGTCGATGCCGGGCAGTTTCTGGTCGATGAAGTGGAAAAGAGCTGGGCCGAAGCTTCGCGCCACAGTGACTACCTTCGCTTCAGCGCAGGGCTCGACGAGGCAGGAAATGCGCCGGCTGATGATTTGCGGCTGTGCAACAGCGGGGTCATGGGTTTCACCCGCTGCAACGTAGGCATTGCCGAACGCGCCATCCCGCGGATCGATGCCTGGACACCTTATACCGATGACCTGCACACCATCGAACAGATCGCCTTTTCTTTCGAGTTGCATGGGGCGCAGGTCAATGAAGCGCGTGGCGTGATCAGCCATTACTTCGCGATGAAGCAGTACGTGCATGCCGTCCTGGAAATTTTCTTCGCCAGGCACGGCGAAGGCTTCCATCCACAGATGCCACGGCTGGCCCTCAAGGTGCCGGCACATCGCCCTGTCCCTTCGTGGCTGGCGCGGCTTTCGGTGAAGTGGAGCCTCAAGCGTGTGCCCCGGGAGCTGCGTGGCATCGGCCGCAAGCTGCTGTACGGCAGTGTGATGAGCGGCGACGACTACCAGCGTGCCTGCAAGGTGATCTGGTGGCGTTCGGCGATTGATGACATGCGCGAGCAAGGTGGTATCGACTGGAACCAGGAATGGCCAGCAGGGCTGCCGCGCCTGGGGCGGCGTGACGAGCGTGCGTTCAGCGAAATTGCCCGGCAGAGCCTGAAGGTTTCCTGAGCCAGGGGCCGCGACAGGGTGATAGGGTAGAGAGTAGCCTTCCAGGAGCCCGACATGGACACGATCACCACGCTTGCCACCCGCCTGGGTGAACACCTGCGCCGCTTCAATGCACAGGTTACCGCCGCCGAATCCTGCACCGGCGGTGGCATTGCCGAAGCCATCACCCGTATACCTGGCAGCTCGGCCTGGTTCGAGGTTGGCTACGTGACTTATTCCAACGCCCAGAAAACCCGCCTGTTGGGCGTGCCCGATGCCCTGTTCGGCCAGGTGGGCGCAGTCAGCCAGGAAGTGGTCGAAGCCATGGTCCGCGGGGCCCAGGCCGCCAGCGGCGCGCGCTTTGCCGTGGCAGTGAGCGGTGTGGCCGGGCCGGATGGTGGTTCGCCAGCCAAACCGGTAGGTACCGTATGGCTGGCCTGGGGTGACGGCGACCGGGTGTTCAGCGAGCGCCGCCAGTTCGACGGTGACCGCGAAGCGGTGCGCCGACAGACGGTGAGCGCCGCGTTAGACGGCTTGTTACAGCTTGGTGCCGAGTAAATCGACGACAGGGGTTTGCGCGGGCGCCTGCCTGTGGAATAATACTGGCTACTTATACAGGTATTCCGGCCATCAGGGCCAAGTCGAACACGTGAGGATTTCAATGGACGACAACAAGAAGCGCGCCTTGGCTGCGGCCCTGGGTCAGATCGAACGCCAATTCGGCAAAGGCGCAGTCATGCGCATGGGTGACCAGGAGCGCCAAGGCATTCCGGCCATCTCCACCGGCTCCCTGGGCCTGGATATTGCCCTCGGTATCGGCGGCCTGCCAAAAGGCCGTATCGTCGAGATCTATGGCCCGGAATCGTCGGGTAAGACCACGCTGACCCTGTCGGTCATCGCCGAAGCCCAGAAAAGCGGTGCCACCTGCGCCTTCGTCGACGCCGAACACGCCCTCGACCCTGAGTACGCCGGCAAGCTGGGCGTCAACGTCGACGACCTGCTGGTCTCGCAGCCGGACACCGGCGAACAGGCCCTGGAAATCACCGACATGCTGGTGCGCTCCAACGCCGTTGACGTGATCATCGTCGACTCCGTGGCCGCGCTGGTACCCAAGGCCGAGATCGAAGGCGAAATGGGTGACATGCACGTGGGCCTGCAGGCTCGCCTGATGTCCCAGGCGCTGCGCAAGATCACCGGTAACATCAAGAACGCCAACTGCCTGGTCATCTTCATCAACCAGATCCGTATGAAGATCGGCGTAATGTTCGGCAGCCCGGAAACCACCACCGGTGGTAACGCCCTGAAGTTCTACGCCTCGGTGCGTCTGGACATCCGCCGTACCGGTGCGGTCAAGGAAGGCGACGAGGTGGTCGGTAGCGAAACCCGCGTCAAGATCGTCAAGAACAAGGTCTCGCCGCCGTTCCGTCAGGCCGAGTTCCAGATTCTTTACGGCAAAGGTATTTACCGTAACGGCGAGATCATTGACCTGGGTGTGTCCCAAGGCCTGATCGAGAAGTCGGGTGCCTGGTACGCCTACCAGGGCAACAAGATCGGTCAGGGCAAAGCCAACGCTGCCAAATACCTGGCCGAGAACCCGGCTATTGGTACCGAGATCGAGAAGCAGATTCGTGAGAAGCTGCTGAAAGCCGGTGCTGCCGCTGAAGCCAACAAAGCTGCCGCCGTTGATGCCAGCGCCGACGATGTGGCTGACGCCGAAGCCGGTTATTGAGTGCGCGGTAGATAGCCAATATGTCCGCCGTACTCGACACCCCCGTCGCCATTCGGCGGACAGCCATGGACCTGCTCGCGCGACGTGAGCACGGCCGCGTCGAGCTGACGCGCAAGTTGCGTCAGCGCGGCGCTTCGGATGAGCTGATCGAGCCTGAACTCGACCGGCTCGCCGAAGAAGGGCTGCTTTGCGAAGCCCGCTACCTCGAAAGCTTCATCAGGTACCGTTCCAGCGCTGGCTATGGCCCTTCGCGTATTCGTGAGGAGCTTGGCCAGCGTGGTCTGGCGCGTGCTGATATCGAGCAGGCATTGCGCGAGAGCGACGTGGACTGGCGCGAGCGCATGCGTGATGTGTGGCAGCGCAAGTTTGCCGGGCAGCGCCCGCAGGATCCGCGCAGCCGTGCCCAGCAAACCCGGTTTCTGGCTTACCGGGGTTTCCCCATGGACATGATCGGCCGCCTGCTCAGTGGGCGTGATCTCGACGATTACTGACCATTGCTGAAATGCTGGGGCCGCTCTGCGGCCTTTCGCGACACAAGGCCGCTCCTACAGGTATTCGCGATCGTCTGTAGGAGCGGCCTTGTGTCGCGAAAGGGTCGCAGAGCGGCCCCAAACAGGCGACACCTATGAGCTGACCTTCAACGCCTCCCTGGCCCGCTGCGTGGTATGCATTGGCTGAGGCTTGGCCCAGTTCTCCGGCAAGTTGATGAAATCCACCAGCTCGCGCAGCCGGCCCTGGTCGCGGCCATTGAAGGCGAATGACAACCGGGTCAGGTGGTTGAAGTTGCCTACTTCGTGTTCGGCACTGCTATCCGCTTGCTGGTGATACTTGCCACTCAGGCGCAAGTCGGCAAAGCCCTCCTGGATATCAAACAGCGCTGCTTCGCTGAGCGGGTGGTGCATGCGGATCACGAACTGGTTTTTCAGCCAGCGGCTGGAGTGGTAGTTGCTGTAGAACTGGTTGATTTCCTCCACCGCCTCGTCGGCACTGTGCACCAGGCGCACCAGCTTCAGGTCGCTGGGCAGGATGTAGCGGTTTTCTTCCAGCTGGCGGCTGATGAAGTCCAGGCAGTCGCGCCAGAAACTGCCGCCGGGCGAGTCCAGCAGCACCACCGGCACCAAGGGGCTCTTGCCGGTCTGGATCAGCGTCAGCACTTCGAGCGCTTCATCCAGGGTGCCGAAGCCGCCCGGGCACAGCACCAAGCCATCCGCCTCCTTGACGAAGAACAGCTTGCGGATAAAGAAGAAATGGAAGGGCAGCAGCTTGTCGGTGCCGCCCACGGTGGGGTTGGCGTGTTGCTCGAAGGGCAGGGTGATGTTGAAACCCAGGCTGTGGTCGCTGCCAGCGCCTTCGTGGGCGGCAGCCATGATGCCGCCGCCGGCACCGGTGATGACCATCAGGTCGGAGCGCGCCAGGGTAGCGCCCAACTCGCGGGCCAGGGCGTACATCGGGTGCTCCAGCGGGGTGCGTGCTGAGCCGAACACGGTCACCTTGCGCCGGCCCTTGTAGCGCTGCAGGGTGCGGAACGATTGGTCCAGTTCGCGCAGGGCCTGCAGGGTGATCTTGGCGCTCCAGCGGTCGCTGTCGTCATGGGCCATGCGCAGGATGGTCAGCATCATGTCGCGGTACAGCGGCAGGTTGGGGCTGTCGGGGGCTACCAGTTGAAGTTGTGCGTCGATGTTGCTCAGGTCGATATTGTTGTCACGGAAGTGGCTGAACAGCAGTTCATTCGCTTGGTAAGGCATGCAACGTCTCCTTCTGCACCAATACCTCTGACCTCAATCTAGACCCTCGCGCAGGATCGTGCCGGGCTGTTTCGCGCAGCCGCCCGTCGGTATGTGACCACCGCCAGCAGGGGTTTGGTTAACTGGTAAAGCGAAACGTATCGATGCAGGAGGTGGCGGTATGCATCGCTTGATCATCGAGATTGACCGGCAGCTCTACCAGCAGCTGGAGAGTGCGGCTCAGGTGCATCACTTGAGCCTTGAGGACGAGTGCTGCCGCAGGTTGGCGGGGCTGGAGTGCCAGTCGCGCTACTTGCAGGCGTTACTGGCCGAGATGCGCGCCGATGCCGCCGAAGGGCACTGGCGCGCCCGCGAGGACGAGAAGGTGTAGCTTGAACAGCTGCTGTTACTTCTTCTTGTTGCCGGCCGTGCAACTGGCATTGTCGAAGGCCTGGTCCATGATCGGCTGATTGGTCTTGTAAACCGTGAAGCGGTAGACCATGACCGCGCCCTTGGACATCAGGTTGCGGAAGCCGCTGTTGCGACAGACGCTGTCGCCCAGCTGGCTGCGAACCTGGGCGGGATTGGCCTGCATGCGTTCGGCGTGGCTCTGGCGTACGCTCAGGTGGTTGACCAGCGCCTTGCCTTCCACCGTGTAGCCTTGATCGAGGATGTCCTCGTTGATCGCGCGTGGGGTACCGACGCTGCTTTCTTTGGCAACCTTCTGCAATGTCCTGTTCAGGTCGTAATCCTGCTTGGAGGCTGCCTGGGCTGCCAGGGGCAGAGCCAGTAGCAGGCTCAGGGCGGGGACGATAAGGCGCAGCATGAATCTCTCCTGGTTCGATGACTGGCGCTTTGACATGCGCAGGTCGACGGCGTTCCGTGAAAGTCGCGCGAGCGCGAGGTTCGGGCACGGTAAGCGTCGATTATAAGGGGCACCTCGCCAGCTGCACAGTAAATGGCCCGTGTTCTGCTAAACTGGGCGCCTTGTTTTTTCCGAGTCATCCTTGTGCCCATTTCCTACCTGTCCAGAGGCCTGCCGGCATGAGCCACGCGGTAGCGCGGCTGCGCGCCGAACGCCTGGCCCGCAGCAACAAGCCTTTCATCGCCCGTGGCTCGCGTGCCGAGCGCTGCGCGGATTGCCGGGTCATCGCCACCCATTGCCTGTGTGCCTGGAAGCCTCGGGTGCAGGCCGGGTCTGGCGTGTGCCTGCTGATGCATGACACCGAACCGTTGAAGCCCACCAACACCGGCTGGCTGATTGCCGACCTGATCGAAGACACCTGGGCCTTTGGCTGGCTGCGCACCTCGGTCGACGAGCGGTTGCTGGCCCTGCTGGACGACCCGCGCTGGCAGCCCTATATCGTCTTCCCCGGTGAGTTCGTTGCCGAGCAGCGGGTGGTCAGCGAGGTGGTGCGCGAGCCGGGCAAGCGCCCGCTGTTCATCCTGCTGGATGCCACCTGGACCGAAGCCCGCAAGATGTTCCGCAAAAGCCCGTACCTTGACCGCTTCCCGGTGTTGAGCCTGCAGGCCGAGCAGATGTCGCGCTACCGCCTGCGGCGCTCCAAGCGCGATGATCACTTCTGCACGGCAGAGGTCGCAGCCATGTGCCTGGACCTGGCCGGTGACAGCCAGGCCTCGCAGGCGCTGGATGCCTACCTGGATGTGTTCAGCCTGCATTACCTGAGCGGCAAGCGGCGTCTGCCGCTGGATGATCAGGACGACACCCACCAGCGTTTGCATACCTTCCTATAGTCCAAGGGGCACAACCCCTGCTTTGGTTCATAATGACGGGGCTGGCAGCCAGGGTGGGCGAGACGGCAGGGCGATGGCTTGACCCCCCTTGACCGTGCTCGGCATCCTTGGCGCCGATTCCCCGCCGGGCGCTTCTCATACTCCCGAGCGCCTGGCATAGAACAGGATCCTTAGATCGATGGCCACTTACGAAATCCTGATTGCCGATGACCACCCGTTGTTCCGTGGCGCCCTGCGCCAGGCCGTTACCCTTGGCCTGGGCCCGGAGGTGCGCCTGGTCGAAGTCGCGAGCATTGCCGAACTGGAAACCCGCCTGAGCGAAAAAGCGGACTGGGACCTGGTGCTGCTGGACTTGAACATGCCGGGTGCTTATGGTTTTTCCGGGCTGGTACTGCTGCGCGGGCAATACCCGCAGATCCCCGTGGTGATGGTGTCGGCACAGGAGGAGGCCGCGGTGGTGGTCAAGTCCCGCGAGTTTGGCGCCAGTGGCTTCATTCCCAAGTCCAGCCCCCTGGAAGTGATCCAGGATGCCGTGCGCAAGGTGCTCGATGGCGAGGTCTGGTGGCCGCCGCAGGCGTTCGAAAAGGTCGATGTCTCCGCCGAGGCCAAGGCCGCAAGCGAGGGGCTGGCCAGCCTCACGCCGCAGCAGTTCCGCGTGCTGACCATGGTCTGCGAAGGGCTGCTGAACAAGCAGATTGCGTATGAGCTGAGTGTCTCCGAGGCCACGATCAAGGCCCACGTGACTGCAATATTCCGCAAGCTGGGCGTGCGTACCCGCACCCAGGCCGCGCTGCTGCTGCAACAACTTGAATCGGTTGCCAGCAACTGACTGCGCGTGGCTTCACGCTTTTTTGACCCGAGCCGGTCTAGTCTGCTGGCCTTTCTGTTGTGAAGTGACTCACATGACATCGCCATTCAAGGGCCAGACCGGCCTGAAACGTATCTTCAACGCCGCCGGCTACTCGCTGGATGGCCTGCGTGCCGCCTTCAAGGGTGAGGCCGCATTCCGCCAGCTGGTGCTGCTTAACGTGCTGTTGATCCCGATTGCCTTCTGGCTGCCGGTCAGCCGTGCCGAGCGGGCGATCATGATTGCGGTGTGCCTGTTGGGGCTGATCGTCGAGCTGTTCAACTCGGCGGTGGAGGCGGCCATCGACCGTATCTCGCTGGAGCGCCACCCGCTGTCGAAAAACGCCAAGGACATGGGCAGCGCCGCGCAACTGGTGGCACTGACCATGGTGGCGCTGGTGTGGGGCGTGATCCTGCTTTAAGCGATCGGCGGCAGCACGATTTCATCACTGCGGGTATAGCCCGCAGTGAAGTTGCGGCACAATTCCAGAAACTCGCGCATGGCCGAGGTCTGGTACTTCTGTTTGTGCCAGATGAAATAGAACTGGCGCATCAGGTCCAGTTCCGGGGTTTCCACCGGTACCAGGCTGCCCCGGCGGAAGGCGTCCCGCAGGGCCAGGCGCGAAATGCAGCCAATCCCCAGGCCCGACTCCACCGCGCGTTTGATTGCTTCAGTGTGTTCCAGCTCCAGGCGGATGTTGAGGTTGGCGCGGTGATGGCGCATGGCCTGGTCGAAAGTCAGGCGCGTGCCTGAGCCTTGCTCGCGTAATATCCACGCCTCTTGCGACAGGCTTTCGATATCAGCCCGGCCCGGCTTGGCCAGTGGATGCTGCGGCGCACAAAACACCACCAGTTCGTCCTCGACCCACGGCTGCACCTCCAGGTCCGGGTGGTTGCAGTCGCCTTCGATTAGACCCAGATCAATTTCGTAGTGCGCGACCTGTTGCACGATATGCACAGTGTTCTGTACATGCAGCTTGACCTGGCTTTCCGGGTGGGTCTGCATGAAGCTGCCGATCAGCAAGGTGGCCAGGTAGTTGCCGATGGTCAGTGTGGCGCCGACCGCCAGCGAGCCGAAACCGGACTTGCCGTTGAGCAGGTCTTCGATTTCCTTGGCCTGGTCGAGCAGGGCCACCGCCTGTGGCAGCAGTTGGTGGCCCAGGGCGTTCAGGGCCAGGCGCTTGCCGGCACGGTCGAACAGCTGGCAGCTCGATTGCCGCTCCAGTTCGGTGATGGAAGTGCTGGCGGCCGACTGCGACAACGCCAGCACGCTAGCGGCCCGGGAGACGCTTTGGTGCTGTGCGACGGCGACGAAGACTTGCAGTTGACGGAGTGTGAATCGCATATCGATATAACCGATAACACATATCTTGATAATCCAGTTAACAGATATTGTCGCTGCCCCTAAACTATCGCGCAACTGCGCGTTTTGCGCGCCGCGTTTTTCTTCAGGAGCCCCATCGATGAGCAACATGAACCACGAACGTGTCCTCAGTGTGCACCACTGGAACGACACCCTGTTCAGCTTCAAGTGCACCCGCGACCCGGGGCTGCGCTTCGAGAACGGTCAGTTCGTGATGATCGGCCTGCAGCAGGAAAGCGGCCGTCCGCTCATGCGTGCCTATTCCATCGCCTCGCCGAACTGGGAAGAGCACCTGGAGTTCTTCAGCATCAAGGTGCCTGACGGCCCGCTGACCTCGCAGCTGCAGCACCTGAAGGAAGGCGATGAGATCATCATCAGCAAGAAGCCTACCGGTACCTTGGTGCTCGACGACCTGAACCCGGGCAAGCACCTGTACCTGCTGAGCACCGGCACTGGCCTGGCGCCGTTCATGAGCGTCATCCAGGACCCGGAAACCTACGAGCGCTTCGAAAAAGTGATCCTGGTGCACGGCGTGCGTTACGTGAACGAAGTGGCTTACCGCGAGTTCATCACCGAGCACCTGCCGCAGAACGAGTTCTTCGGTGAGTCGGTCCGCGACAAGCTGATCTACTACCCGACCGTGACCCGCGAGCCGTTCGAAAACCAGGGCCGCCTGACCGACCTGATGCGCAGCGGCAAGCTGTTCAGCGACATCGGTCTGCCACCGATCAACCCGCAGGACGACCGTGCGATGATCTGCGGCAGCCCGAGCATGCTCGACGAGACCAGCGAAGTGCTGGACAGCTTCGGCCTGAAAGTCTCCGCCCGCATGCGCGAGCCGGGCGACTACCTGATCGAGCGTGCGTTCGTCGAGAAGTAAGGCGCAGGCTGGTACAAGAAGGCGACCCTCGGGTCGCCTTTCTTATGCCTGTGATTTTTGCATTGCTTGTGCCGGCCTCATCGCCGGCAAGCCAGCTCCCACAGGTACTGCACAGGGTTCAGGAGCTGTGCAGTACCTGTGGGAGCTGGCTTGCCGGCGATGCGGCCGGCCCCTATTCGACGCGAGTTTCACCGCTGTACACCAGAATTTCCCTGCAGCGTTTGCACAGGTACCGACGCCCCTGGCGCACCAGCTTGTGCCGCTGTGCGGTAAACGGGAAATCACCCTGCGGGCACGGGCAGCGGTAGATGTAGCGGGTTACCACGCGCCGTTGCACTTCATAGTTGTGGCAACGGTTGGGTGGCAGCTCATACACCCCGCGCATGATCAGTTGCCACTCTTCGCCATGAGCCTGGATGCGGTCGCCGAACAGCTGGTGGGCCACCAGGTGCGCCACTTCGTGGGCAACGGTCTGGCGCAGAAAGTCTTCCTGGTTTTCCCGGTAAAGCTGCAGGTTGAAGCGCAGCAAGTTCTCGTGCAGGTGGGCGACGCCAGCTTTTTGCCCGCGCAGCTTGAAGCTGACTTCCGGGCGCGAGAAGGGGCGTTTGAAAAAGGTTTCAGCTTGCTGGTAACAGGTTTCGACGCGTTGTTTGAGCAGCTCGGGCATGGTGGGGCGGGTCTCCTGGCCGGGCATTATGCCGCAAGCATCGGCGGCCTGCCGAGCCACCGGTCTGCGCACAGCCAGAGGCCGCCTTGCGGCGGCCCCTGGTTGATGCCCCAGTGTTGGTTGAGTCTGTTCTAGTTGGTGTAGACGGGCCCCACGCCCAATCCCCAGATAATTACCGTGGCAGCCATGATCGCCACCAGTACCACAAGGCCCACCGCCAGCACCGAGCTGGAGAACAGGAAGCCTTCGTCGGACGGTATGTTCATGAACGTCGGCAAGCCGACGTACAGCAGGTACACCGTGTAGCAGATAGCAGCAGTGCCGATCAGCATGCCCAGCCAAAGGTGCGGGTACAGCGCCGCCAGCCCGCCGATGAACAACGGTGTGGCGGTGTAGGTGGCAAAGGCGATGCACTGCGCCATGGACGGATTGGCATCGTAAGTGCGGGCCATCCAGTGGATGAACGCGCCCATTACCGCCACCCCGCCGAGCATGGCCAGGTACGACATGATGCTCATCCAGATGGCGCTTTCCATGGTCAGCATCACGGCTGGCCGGTCCCCGATTACCCAGCCAACCTGGGTAGTGCCGATGAAGGCGGAAATGGCAGGGATCGCCGCCAGGATCAAGGTGTGCGTCAGGTACATGTGGCTGATGGTTTCTTCTTCGCCACGAATTTCCCGCCATTCCTGATCGGGATGGGTAAACAGCCCCACAACGTGATGAATCATGCCGATCACTCCTCTCAATGTTGCCAAACGCCCCCCAGATGGAGCGCAAGCGGCCCGAGGCCCGAACACCGATGCAAGCGGTAATGTGGCCTTATGTCGCAGTATAGGAAGCGGTTACCGGCACGAACCGTGCTTTTTAGAGCAAATTGCGCTGTCAGGGAGGCTGTTGATTACATCGAAGTCTTTATCGGAATGCCTACAGCGATGCTGCGTTTGTGCGTAAAATAGCCGGCTTTTGTCACACCTCGCGGATCCAAGCGCTATGGGCACCCTCTCGGTCAACCAGAACAAACTGCAAAAACGCCTGCGTCGTCTCGCCGGCGAAGCCATCACCGACTTCAACATGATCGAGGATGGCGACAAGGTCATGGTCTGCCTGTCTGGCGGCAAGGACAGCTACACCATGCTCGACGTTCTGTTGCACCTGCAGAAGGTGGCACCGATCAAGTTCGAGATCGTCGCGGTGAACATGGACCAGAAGCAGCCAGGCTTCCCTGAGCACGTGCTGCCGGCCTACCTCAAAGAGCTGGGTGTCGAGTACCACATCGTCGAAAAAGACACCTACTCGGTGGTCAAGGAACTGGTACCCGAGGGCAAGACCACGTGTTCGCTGTGCTCGCGCCTGCGCCGTGGCACCCTGTACACCTTCGCCGACGAAATCGGCGCGACCAAGATGGCGCTGGGGCACCACCGCGACGACATCGTCGAAACCTTCTTCCTCAACATGTTCTTCAACGGTGCGCTCAAGGGCATGCCGCCGAAGCTGCGCGCCGACGACGGCCGCAACGTGGTGATCCGCCCGCTGGCCTACTGCAGCGAGAAGGACATCCAGGCCTACTCGGACATGAAGGAATTCCCGATCATCCCGTGCAACCTGTGCGGCTCTCAGGAAAACCTGCAGCGCCAGGTGGTCAAGGACATGCTGGTGGAGTGGGAGCGCAAGCACCCGGGCCGTACCGAGAGCATCTTCCGTGCCCTGCAGAACGTGGCGCCGTCGCAATTGGCCGACCGCAACCTGTTCGACTTCATCGGCCTGAAGATCGACGAAAACGCCACGCCGCGTTTCCTCGACGTGGTGAACATCTGAGCCCATGCGCGATTACCAGTGGCTGCATGAGTACTGCCTGAACCGCTTTGGCTCGGCCCAGGCGCTGGAGGCCTTCCTGCCGCAGCCGCGCACACCTGCGCAACTGCGCGGTATCAGCGACGACCGCTACCTGTCGACCCTGGCCCTGCGCGTGTTCCGCGCGGGGCTCAAGCACAGCCTGGTGGATGCCAAGTGGCCAGTGTTCGAGCAGGTGTTTTTCGGCTTCGACCCGGAGAAGGTCGTGCTGATGGGTGCTGAACACCTGGAGCGGCTGATGCAGGACGAGCGCATCATCCGCCACTTGGGCAAGCTCAAGAGCGTACCGCGCAATGCGCAGATGATCCTCGACGTGACGAAGGAGGAGGGTAGCTTTGGCGCCTTCATCGCCGACTGGCCGGTGACCGACATTGTCGGCTTGTGGAAGTACCTGGCCAAGCACGGTAATCAGCTGGGCGGGCTGTCGGCGCCGCGTTTCCTGCGTATGGTTGGCAAGGACACCTTCATCCCTACCGATGACATGGCGGCGGCGTTGATTGCACAAAAGGTGATCGACAAGCAGCCGACCAGTCAACGCGACCTGGCCTTGGTGCAGCAGGCATTCAACCAATGGCATGCAGAGAGTGGGCGGCCGCTGTGCCAGTTGTCGGTGATGCTGGCGCATACCGTCAACCATTGAGATCGTCGGGGCCGCTGTGCGGCCCATCGCTGGCAAGCCAGGCTCCCACAGGTGTTGCACAGCATTCAGAACCTGTGATGGCTCTGTGGGAGCTGGCTTGCCGGCGATTGGGCTGCAGGGCAGCCCCCGAATTCAACTCCCTTCGCCCGCCATGCGCCGCTCATGCTGGAACTTCCAGCGCACATACAGCAGCCCGGCAATGAACAACCCCAGGCTCACCAGCACTTCAACCCAGCCAAACACCGCCCGCGCCGGGTCGAACGCCGCCAGCACGCCCTTGATGAAATAGATATTCACCACGAAACAGGCCCATGCATGTGCCCGGGCGCTGCCTGTCAGCATGCCCGGCAACAACAGCAGCAGTGGCACCAGCTCGATTGCCAGAATCACCCCGACTCGCGCCCCATGCAGGTTGGCGAACCACAGGTTGTTCACCAGCAGCAGGGCGATCAGGCCGAAGAAAAACGCCAGGCTCAACGCCCGCGTCAGGCGCAGGCGCGGTGCCAGCCATTCCAGCGGCGGCAACACCTTGGGCTTTTTAGCCACGCGCGGCCTCCAGAGCCTTGGCCGTGGTCGCCAGGCGTTGGCCCAGGGCGCGGCACAGGGCGATCTCGTGCTGATCGAGTTCACGCTTGCCATCGGCCCCCGCATGGTGGCTGGCGCCGTAAGGGGTGCCGCCGCCGCGGGTTTCCAGCAAGGCCGACTCACTGTACGGCAGGCCCATCACCAGCATGCCGTGGTGCATCAACGGCAACATCATCGACAGCAGGGTGGTTTCCTGGCCACCGTGCAAACTGGCGGTAGAGGTGAACACGCCCGCCGGCTTGCCGACCAGTTCACCGCCCAGCCACAGGCTGCTGGTGCCATCCAGGAAGTACTTCAGCGGCGCCGCCATGTTGCCGAAGCGGGTCGGGCTGCCCAGTACCAAGCCTGCGCAGTGGCGAAGGTCGTCCAGGGTGGCGTACAGCGCACCACTGGCCGGGATGTCCGGGGCCACTGCTTCACATTCGGTAGAGATAGCAGGCACTGTGCGCAGGCGCGCCTCCATACCGGCCAGTTCGATACCGCGGGCGATGTGCCGGGCCATTTCGCTGGTCGAGCCATGGCGGCTGTAGTACAGCACCAGGATGTAGGGCGCGCTCACGGCAGGATCTCCAGCACTTTTTCCGGCGGGCGGCCGACCACGGCCTTGTCACCAGCGACCAGAATCGGCCGTTCGATCAGTTTAGGGTGCTGGGCCATGGCCTCGATCAGTTGCGCGTCGGTCAGCGCCGGGTCGGCGAGGTTCAGCGTTTTGTATTCGTCCTCGCCTGTACGCAACAGCTCGCGCGGGGCGATGCCCAGCTTGGCGAGCAGCGCCTTGAGGGTGGCGGCGTCGGGCGGGGTTTCCAGATAGCGCACGATGGTCGGGGCGAGGCCACGGGCTTCGAGCAGTTCCAGCGCGCCGCGGGATTTCGAGCAGCGCGGGTTATGATAGAGCGTCAGGTCAGTCATGTCGGGTCGCATCCAGCTGGGTGTGGCGGCTATTCTAACCGCAGCGACTGACCCATTTGCTTTAAAACTCGAGAAGGATTGACCCATGGCAAGGCGTCTGGCAGCAGTACTGGCCATCACCGCGAGCCTGTTGCTCGGTGGTTGCGGTGCCGATTATGGCGTGGACCAACACGGTAATACGGTTAAGGCCGAACAGATCGAAGGGCACTGGCTGGTACTCAACTATTGGGCCGAATGGTGCGGGCCGTGCCGTACCGAAATCCCGGAGCTGAACACGGCGGCCAAGCAGTGGGCGGCCGATGGCATCAAGGTGGTGGGGGTGAACTTCGATGGCTTGCAAGGGCAGGACCTGAAACAGGCCTCTGAAACCCTGGGCATCGGTTTTACCGTGCTGGCCCAGGACCCGGCCGAGCGCTATGACTTGCCGCGTAGCGAGGCGCTGCCGGTGACCTACATCATCGATGACAAGGGCAAGGTGCGTGAACAACTGCTGGGTGAGCAGACCCTGGAAGGGCTGCAGGCCAAGATCAAGGCCCTGAAAGGCGCCTGAAGTCAGCCTGTACCGACCCTATCGCCGGCAAGCCAGCTCCCACAGGTATTGCACAGCATATGAACCCTGTGCAGTACCTGTGGGAGCTGGCTTGCCGGCGATAGGGCCGGTACAGGTATAGTGAATCAGCCTTCTTCAGGCCAGAAGCGCAGGGGCTTGCCCTCGGCCGGCCAGAAGCGCATCTGCTCCACCGGCGAAACATCCCAGCGCTCTACCGTTTCCAGCGCCTGCAAAAAGCGCTTTTCCTGCTCCATCAACGCCGGTGCGCACAGCTTGCGGGTCTTGCCGACCTTGCCGAAGCGCAGGCGCTCGCCCTCCAGCGTATACGGCGCAAACCAGTGGTTGCAGCCGCCATTGCCGTAGGCGCGGCCGTCGCTGGCCAGGGTCAGGGTCAGGTGGCTGTAGTCGATCAGCGGGCGCTCGCCAATCCACTCCAGCACGTAGCTGCGCTCCTGCTGCAGCTTTGAAGGTTCTGCGGCGCAGCCGAGCAGGCCGGTGGCAATCAGCACGCCGGTCAGCAGATTCTTCACTCGGCGCTCTCCTGGCAACGCGGGCACAGGTGTTTTTCGCCACGGCTGGCCCAACCCAGCTCGGCAATGCGTGCGCTGGCGGCGGGCTGACGGGCTTTCTTGCCCAGCTTGGCGTCTACGGCAAATTCAAAATCCAGCACGGTGTCGCAGCTATCGCACTCGACCTGCCAGGTGAGAATTTCCAGTTCGTTGAACACCGGTCCGCTGGCCACGGCGACCCACTGGCCGCGCGGGTTGATCAGGTGGCGCACGCTGTCCACGGTCAAGCGCATGGACAAATCCTTGCTGCCCTTGAGGGTCACCAGCAGGGTGTCGCCTTTATGCATCGAACCACCGTTGCCGGTGACCTGATAGCGGCCCGGCACCAGTGCACGGCACTCGATCAGGGTGTGTTGCGGGTTGAAAAGGGTGTAGCGGAAATCGTGCTCGACCATGGGTCCTCCAGAAATGCCGCGTATCCTAGCACTAACCCATTACCAGATTCTGTGGATTGCCTGCCGCCCAGCGGTTGATGTTGTCGAGCGTGGTCCCGGCAATCGCGTCCAGCGCCTCGCGGGTAAGGAAGGCCTGGTGGGCAGTGATGATCACGTTGGGGAAAGTCAGCAGGCGGGCCAGCACATCGTCTTGCAGCGGCAGGTCGGAGCGGTCCTCGAAGAACAGCTGGGCTTCTTCTTCGTAGACGTCCAGGCCCAGGTAGCCAAGCTGGCCGCTTTTCAGCGCGTCGATCAGTGCCGGGGTGTCGACCAGTGCGCCACGGCCCGTATTGATCAGCATGGCGCCGGGCTGCAGCTGGGCCAGGCTTTGTGCATTGATCAGGTGCCGGGTGTGCTCGGTCAGCGGGCAGTGCAGGCTGATGATACGGGCTTCGCGCAGCAGCTCGGGCAAGGTCAGGTAGCGCGCGCCGAGGGCCAGCAGCTCCGGGTTGGGGTAAGGGTCGTAGGCCAGCAGTTGGCAGCCGAAGCCGGCCATGATGCGGGCGAAGGCAACGCCGATCTGGCCGGTGCCGACCACGCCGACGGTTTTGCCGTGCAGGTCGAAACCGGTCAGCCCGTGCAGTGTGAAGTCGCCTTCGCGGGTGCGGTTGTAAGCCCGGTGCAGGCGCCGGTTGAGGGCCAAGATCAGTGCCACGGCGTGTTCGGCCACGGCGTGTGGCGAGTAGGCCGGCACGCGAACCACGCCAAGGCCCAGGCGCTTGGCAGCGGCCAGGTCGACGTGGTTGTAGCCGGACGAACGCAGGGCGATCAGGCGTGTGCCGCCTTCGGCCAGGCGCTGGAGCACCGGGGCGTCGAGTTCGTCATTGATGAAGGCGCAAACAACTTCATGGCCACTGGCCAGGGCGGCGGTGTCGAGGGTCAGGCGGGCGGGCTGGAAGTGCAGCTCCAGCGCGCTGCCGCTGGCCGCCTGGGTAAAGCTTTCCTGGTCGTAATGCTGGCTGCTGAACAACAGGGTGCGCATGGTGGGGCTCCTCCTACAAATGCTGTGTAGGCCACAGCAGCGGCCATGCACTTAGTCTGGCCTGCGCCGCCAGCCGACTGATTGCGCCGTCCAGCTCATCCAGCGCTTGCTGCGCCTGTGGGTGGTCCTGCTTGAGCAAGGTCTCGCTGCGCTGGCAGGCAGCGCGCAGTTGTGGCACGCCGCAATAGCGCGAGGCACCGTTCAGGCGGTGTACCTGTTCTATGAGGGCGGTGCGGTCGTTTGCCTCGCGGGCGGCGCGTATGGCCTCGCGGTCGGCGTCCAGCGAGGACAGCAGCATGCTCAGCATGTCGGCCGCCAGGTCGGCCTTGCCTGCCGCCAGGCGCAAGCCTTCTTCGGGGTCGAGCACCTTCAGGTCATCATCGCTGGCCAATTGCTCGGGCTGTGCCTGTTGCGGTAAGCCCAGGCTCAACCCCGTCCACTTCATTACCACCTGGGCCAGTTGCCGCTCGCTGATCGGCTTGGTCAGGTAATCGTCCATGCCGGCGTGCAGCAATGCGCGCTTTTCGTTGGCCATGGCATGCGCGGTGAGGGCGACGATCGGCAACGGGTTGCCACTTTGGGTGTTTTCCCAAAGGCGGATCTGCTCGGTGCAGGCGCGGCCATCCATGCCGGGCATCTGCACGTCCATCAGCACCAGGTCGAACGATTCGTCCTGCACGGCTTGAACTGCTGCATAGCCGTTGTCGACGGCCAGCACCTGGGCGCCCAGGTCTTCGAGCAGGGTCTGAACCAGCAGCAGGTTGGCGGCATTGTCGTCGACGCAGAGGACCTTCGCCTGGCGCTGACCGTTGAGGCGTGTCTCGCTCTGCGGGCGGCGGGGTTGCACCAGTTCCATCAGCAGGCGGCGCAGTTTGCGGGTGCAGGTGGGCTTTGACAGCAACTGGCCATGGCCGTTGGGCAGGTAGGGGTGGTAAAGCGCCTGCTCGGTGGTGGGGCACAGCACCACGCACTGGCAGTGGTAACGTTCAAGTTGCTGGTGGTAGTGGCCCAGTTGCTCGGGCGACAGGTTGCCCAGGTTGGCCCCGAGCACGGCGAACTCGAACGGCAGGCCGGCTTGGCTGGCGGCCTGTACCGCCTGCAGCAACTGGTCGTAGGAGGCGAACAGGCTAACGCTGAGGCCGCAGTCTTCCAGCTGGTGCTCCAGCGCCTGGCGCGCCAGCTCGTGGCCATCGACGATGGCTGCGCGGCGGCCCAACAGCGGCTGCATCGGCTGCTCCTCGAGGTCGTCGTGGGCTTTGGGCAGGTTGAGGCTGATCCAGAACTGCGACCCTTCACCCGGGGTGCTATCGACGCCGATTTCGCCCCCCATCTGCTCGATCAGGCGCTTGGAAATCACCAGCCCCAGCCCTGTGCCGCCAGGTTGGCGGGCCAGCGAGTTGTCGGCCTGGCTGAAAGCCTGGAACAGCGTACGCACCTCTTGCGGCGACAGGCCGATACCGGTGTCCTGCACGCTGATGCGCAGCTGCGCGCTGTCCTCGTGCTCGTCTTCGAGCATGGCGCGCACGACGATCGTTCCTTCGCGGGTGAACTTGATGGCGTTGCTGACCAGGTTGGTGAGGATCTGCTTGAGCCGCAGCGGGTCGCCGATCAGCGAAGCAGGGGTGTCGCGGTAGATCAGGCTGAGCAATTCCAGCTGCTTGGCGTGGGCGGCCGGGGCGAGGATGGTCAGGGTGTCCTGGATCAGGTCGCGCAGGTTGAACGGAATGCTGTCGAGCACCAGCTTGCCGGCCTCGATCTTGGAGAAGTCGAGGATCTCGTTGATGATGCCCAGCAGGTTGTCGGCGGACTTCTCGATGGTGTTCAGGTAGTCCAGCTGGCGTGGCGTCAGCTCGCTTTTCTGCCGCAGGTGGGTAAAGCCGAGGATGCCGTTGAGCGGGGTGCGGATCTCGTGGCTCATGTTGGCCAGGAATTCCGACTTGATGCGGCTGGCCTCAAGGGCCTCCTTGCGCGCCATGTCCAGCTCGATGTTCTGGATTTCGATGGTTTCAAGGTTCTGGCGCACGTCTTCGGTGGCCTGGTCGATACTGTGCTGCAGTTCTTCGTGGGCGTTCTGCAGGGTTTCGGCCATGCGGTTGATGCCGCGGGCGAGCTCGTCCAGCTCATGGCTGCCCATGGTCGGCAGGCGTTCTTCGAGGTGGCCGTCCTTGAGCTGATTGACCGCGTGCTTGATGCGTTCGATGGGGTCGTTGATGGTGCGGCTCATGCGCAGCGCCAGCAGGCCGCTGAGTACCAGGCAGGCGAGGATCAGCAACAGGCTGGTGAACAGGTTGCGGTAACCCCGCAGCAGGGTGCCGTCGTGCGACAGCTCGATCTCGACCCAGCCCAGCAGGCGCTCGGCTTCGGCCGGCACGGCATCGGTGGCGAGGTCGCGGTGGTGGCCAAATACGGGCATCAAATAGCGGGTGGCGTCATTGCCGCTGCGCTGCAGCAATTGCGTGCCGGTACCGCCGCTTGGCGGTTGGTTGAGCATGCTCGGGCCGGCGTGTGCCAGGCGCGTGCGGTCCGGGGCCAGGAAGGCAACGGCGCGTACGTCGGCCTGCTCCAGGGTTTGCGCGGCAATGCGCTCCAGCTGTGCGGGCGCAAGCCGGGCCATGGCGGGCGCAGCCAATGGCGCCAGTTGCTCGGCGATCATCTTGCCGCGTTGCAACAGCTGGGTGCGCAGGTCGTTCTGTTGCAGCCAGGTGAAGTAACTGCCCAGCACCAGGGCCATCACGCCGGCAGGCAGCAGGGCCAGTAGCAGAACCCGGCTGCGGATTCCCAAGCGATCGAGCACACTCGCCTCCTGTGATGTGCCTGGAAGCCGTCCAGCGATGACGGCCAAGCCGGGAAGTTACTCCGCCTGCAGCGCTATTGCACCTCTTTAGTCGCTGTTTTGCGTTGTTGCCGGGGCATTGGTCGCAGGGCGGTTGCCTGGCAGGCAGTGGATGCTCAATAATTGCGCAATTGAGAATGCATGGCAGTTGCCAATGAATCCTGTAGCTATTTACAACTCCAATATCCTCGCCATCGAGGACGACCCGGTCCTGGGTGCCTACCTGCACGAAGAGCTGCAACGTGGCGGCTTCCAGGTCACCTGGTGCCGTAATGGGCTGGAGGGGCTGGAAACGGCTGGTCGCGAGATTTTCGATGTGGTGCTCATGGATATTCTGCTGCCCGGGCTGAACGGCCTGGACGCCCTGGCGCAGCTGCGCAAGCGCAGCGCTACGCCGGTGATCCTGATGTCGGCGCTGGGTGCCGAGGCCGACCGCATCAGTGGCTTCCAGCGCGGGGCCGACGATTACCTGCCAAAGCCCTTCAGCATGGCCGAGCTGCAGGTGCGCATCGAGGCAATCCTGCGCCGGGTGGCCCTCGAACGCCGTTATCAAGCCCCGCAGGAGCAGGCTGCCTGCGGCGAGCTGCAGTTCGACGAGGGGCTGTGCGATGTTCGCCTGAATGGCCGCCTGGCAGGCCTGACCCCCAGCGAATACCGGCTGTTCGACATCCTCAACCGCAACTTCGATGATGTCCTGAGCAAGCCGTTTCTTTACCAGCAGGTGTTGCAGCGCGGCTATTCGCGGCATGACCGCAGCCTGGACATGCACGTCAGCCAGATCCGCCGCAAGCTCAAGGGCATCGACTATCACGAGCGGCAGATCCGTACCGTGTGGGGCAAGGGTTACGTACTCAGCACCGGCGAGGCAGAGTGAGCCATGCTTGACCGCCATTCGCTGTTCTGGAAGCTGGCCATCCTGCTGGTGGGCTTTTGCCTGCTGATGATCGGCCTCAGTTACACGTGGGGCCGGCACATGGAAATCCAGAACGCCTTTCTCTCGGAACCGGCGCGGCAGACGTTGCGAGGCTACGCCAGTGAGGCTGAGCAGGCGTGGCGCAGCGGTGGGCGGGAAGGGCTGGACCAGTGGGTGACGGCGATGCACCAGCGCGAACGGGGCTGGGTTGGCGTGCTCGATATCAACCTGCGACCGCTCGACAGCGCTACTCTCAATCCGCAGATCATGCAGCGGCTGACGCGCCTGCGCGGTGTCGACTGGCCGATGAGCCGGCGCAGCGTCGACCAGCCGTGGGTACGCATACCGTTCCCGGGGGCACCGGAGCAGGGCATGCTGGTGATCGAACTGCCGCAGCGGTTCAACCCGGACCAGTACCGGTTGCTGTGGCGCATCGTCACCAACGGCATCATCCCTGGCCTGTTCACCTTGCTGTTGTGCGTGGGCCTGTACCGTATGTTGATCGTGCCGCTGAACCAGCTGCGTGAGCAGGCTAATGCCTGGCGCGCCGATCAGTTGGCGGCGCGCCTCGACTCGCGCACTATCGCCCGCCACGACGAACTGGGCGAGTTGGCCCGCGCTTTCGACCAGATGGCCGAGCGGCTACAGGGCACGGTGGCCATGCAGCAGCAGTTGCTGCGCGACCTGTCCCACGAAATGCGCACGCCATTGAGCCGGTTACGGGTGGCCTGTGACGGCGAAACCGACCTGCAGCGCCTGCGCGAACGCCTGACCCGTGAAGTGGACTGCATGCAGCAGTTGGTGGAGGACACCCTGCAGCTGGCCTGGCAGGACGCCGAGCGTGCGCCGATGAACCTGGAACCCATCGAAGTCCACGCGCTTTGGGAACTGCTGGCCGAGAATGCCAGCTACGAGAGCGGCTGGTCGCCCGCGCGCCTGCGTTGCGAGGTGCCGGCCGACTGTTGGGTGCAGGGCAACCTCAATCACTTGGCTCAGGCGCTGGAAAACATCTTGCGCAATGCCATTCGTCACTCGCCGCCCGAGGGTGTGGTGCGCCTGGGTGGGCAGCGCGAAGGGAGTTATTGGTGGCTGTGGCTGGAGGACGAAGGTGGCGGTGTGGCTGAAGAAGACCTGGAGCGGATCTTCGCGCCGTTCTCGCGGCTGGACGGTTCTCGGCCGGGGGATGGTGGTTTTGGCCTGGGCTTGAGCATCGCCCGCAGTGCCATCCAGCGCCAGGGCGGGACCTTGTGGGCGCAGAATGGCAAGCATGGGCTGCGGCTGTGGATGCGATTGCCGTTACATGTGCCGGCCCCTTCGCGGGTAAACCCGCGCCCACAGCTACAGCATTTATCCTGTGTGCAGCGCGATCCCTGTGAAAGCGGGCGAGCCCGCGAAGAGGACCCTGCGGATCATCGATATAGCTTGTAGCTATATACACCACAGATTGCGTGATATGGCCGCGAGGGGTTTGCCGGTATGATAGGCGCCCCTGCCGTCCGGATTGTGAAATACACCATGACCTTGCAGTACCCAACCATCGCCGATTGCGTCGGCAATACGCCCCTGGTTCGCCTGCAGCGCATTGCTGGTGAAACCAGCAACACCCTCCTGCTCAAGCTCGAAGGTAACAATCCTGCCGGCTCGGTGAAGGACCGCCCGGCGCTGTCCATGATCACCCGCGCCGAATTGCGTGGCCAGATCAAGCCCGGCGACACCCTGATCGAAGCCACGTCCGGCAACACCGGTATCGCCCTGGCAATGGCGGCGGCGATCAAGGGCTACAAGATGATCCTGATCATGCCCGACAACTCCACCGCCGAGCGCAAGGCCGCCATGACCGCCTATGGCGCCGAGCTGATCCTGGTGACCAAGGAGGAGGGCATGGAAGGCGCCCGCGACCTGGCCGAGAAGCTGCAGGCCGAAGGCCGCGGCCTGGTGCTCGACCAGTTCGCCAACGGCGACAATCCGATTGCCCACTACAACAGCACCGGCCCTGAGATCTGGCAGCAGACCCAGGGCAACATTACCCATTTCGTCAGCTCCATGGGTACCACCGGCACCATCATGGGCTGCTCGCAATACCTCAAGGAGCAGAACCCGGCGGTACAGATCATCGGCCTGCAACCGATGGAAGGCTCGGCCATTCCGGGCATTCGCCGCTGGCCCGAGGAATACCTGCCGAAAATCTTCGACGCCACCCGCGTCGACCGCGTGGTCGACATGTCGCAGCAGGAAGCCGAAGACACCACCCGCCGCCTTGCCCGTGAAGAGGGCATTTTCTGCGGCGTGTCTTCCGGTGGTGCGGTTGCAGCCATGCTGCGTCTTTCCCGCGAAGTGGAAAATGCCGTGATGGTCGCCATCATCTGCGACCGCGGCGACCGTTACCTGTCCACCGGCCTGTTTGATCCGAGCTAAATGTCCAAGAAAAAAAGCAACAGCGGCCTGCGCTTCCAGCCGGCCGGCGGCAACCGCACCCCCCAGGTCCCCGTGGGCAAGAAGCAGCGCCTGGACATCGAGCGCCTGGCCGGTGACGGCCGTGGCATCGCCTTCCTCGACGGGCGCACCTGGTTCGTCAGTGGTGCCCTGGCCGGTGAGGCCGTGGAGGCGCGGGTGCTCAACGCCCGTGGCAAAGTGGTCGAGGCCCGCCTGGAGCGGCTGCTGCAGGCCAGCCCCGAGCGCCGTGAAGCACCGTGCCGCCATTATGCGCGCTGTGGTGGCTGCAACCTGCAGCATCTGCCGCATGAAGCGCAGCTGGCGCTCAAGCAGCGCACCCTGGCCGAGCAACTGCAGCGGGTGGCCGGGGTGCAACCCGAGGAATGGGCCGCCCCCCTGAGCGGGCCGGAATTCGGCTACCGGCGCCGAGCCCGTGTGGCCGTGCGCTGGGACGTCAAGGCGCGTCAGCTGGAGGTGGGCTTCCGTGCCGAAGCCAGCCAGGACATCATTGCCATCGACGATTGCGCAGTGCTGGTACAGCCCTTGCAGTCCATTCTGCGCCACTTGCCGACGGTGCTGCGCTCGTTGAGCAAACCGCAGGCGCTGGGCCACGTGGAACTGTTCAGTGGCACCGCCGAGGCGGTGTTGGTGCGCCACGTTGCGCCGCTGCCGGCAGAAGACCTGGCAAAGCTGCAGGCGTTCTGCGAACAGGCCAATGCCCAGCTGTGGCTGCAGGGTGAAGATGAGCCGGCGCCGGTGGACCCTGCCGCGCAACTGGGCTTTGCCCTGGCGCCGTGGCAGCTTGAACTGGCCTGGCGCCCGGGTGACTTCGTGCAGGTGAATGCCCAGGTCAACACGGCGATGATCGAGCAGGCCCTGGCCTGGCTCGACCCGCAGGCCGACGAACGGGTGCTGGACCTGTTCTGCGGCCTGGGCAACTTTGCCCTGCCGCTGGCCCGCAAGGCCCGCGAGGTAGTGGCAGTCGAAGGTGTACAGGCCATGGTCGATCGGGCCGCGGCCAATGCCCGGAACAACAATGTGCATAACGCACGGTTTTTTCAGGCCGATTTATCGCAGCCTTTGGCAGGCACCGGATGGGCCGCCGAGGGCTTTTCTGCGGTACTCTTGGATCCACCGCGCGACGGTGCTTTCGAGGTGGTGCAAGGCATCGCACGCCTCCAGGCCAAACGGCTGGTTTACGTATCGTGCAACCCGGCCACGCTGGCGCGAGACGCGCAGGTGCTGGTCGGCCAGGGGTACCGGTTAAAAAGGGCCGGGATTCTCGACATGTTTCCTCAAACGGCGCATGTCGAGGCCATGGCGTTATTCGAAGCGGGCTAGCAGACTGGCCCCTTGGTGTGGCTTCCATGGAATGGCAGCCACACGGTGATCGCCAGCGCACCCGCGTGGTGCGCTGTATGGAAAGGTAAAACAAAGATGGTACAGGTGAGAGTGCACCAGCCGGTCAACACCGACGGCAGTATCAATCTCGAAGGATGGTTGGACCATGTGGTAAGCGTCGATTCGGCACTGGATCGCGCAGCGCTCAAAGAAGCCTGCGAGTTTGCCCATGAGATCGAGAAAAAGGGCAATCCGGCCAAGCATTCCTGGGCGGACGGTACGTCCAGCTTCCAGGCGGGCCTGGAAATTGCCGAAATCCTGGCTGACCTCAAGCTGGACCAGGATTCCCTGGTGGCCGCGGTCATCTACCGTTCGGTACGCGAGGGCAAGGTGACCCTGGCCGAGGTCAGCCAGCGGTTCGGTCCGGTGGTGTCCAAGCTGATCGACGGCGTGTTGCGCATGGCCGCCATCAGCGCCAGCCTCAGCCCGCGGCAGTCGCTGGTGCTGGGCTCGCAGGCGCAGGTCGAGAACCTGCGCAAGATGCTCGTGGCCATGGTCGATGATGTGCGTGTCGCACTGATCAAGCTGGCCGAGCGTACCTGCGCGATCCGTGCGGTCAAGGCCGCCGACGACGAGAAACGCCTGCGTGTCGCGCGTGAGGTGTTCGACATCTATGCGCCGCTGGCGCACCGCCTGGGTATCGGCCACATCAAGTGGGAGCTGGAAGACCTGTCCTTCCGCTACCTCGAACCCGAGCAGTACAAGCAGATCGCCAAGCTGCTGCACGAGCGCCGGCTGGACCGCGAACGCTTCATCAGCGACGTGATGAACCAGCTGCAGAACGAGCTGCTGGCCACGGGCGTCAATGCCGACATCAGCGGCCGGGCGAAACATATCTATTCGATCTGGCGCAAGATGCAGCGCAAAGGCCTGGAATTCAGCCAGATCTACGACGTGCGTGCAGTGCGCGTGCTGGTGCCGGAAATTCGCGACTGCTACACCGCGCTGGGTATCGTGCACACGCTGTGGCGGCACATCCCCAAAGAGTTCGACGACTACATCGCCAACCCCAAGGAAAACGGCTACCGCTCGCTGCATACCGCAGTGATCGGCCCCGAGGGCAAGGTGCTGGAGGTGCAGATCCGCACCCACGGCATGCACGAAGAAGCCGAGCTGGGGGTTTGTGCCCACTGGCGCTACAAGGGCACCGACGTCAAGCCCAGCTCCAACCATTACGAAGAGAAGATCTCCTGGCTGCGCCAGGTGCTGGAATGGCACGAAGAGCTGGGCGACATCGGTGGCCTGGTCGAGCAGTTGCGGGTCGACATCGAGCCGGACCGGGTCTACGTGTTCACCCCTGACGGCCACGCCATCGACCTGCCCAAAGGGGCGACCCCGCTGGACTTCGCCTACCGTGTGCACACCGAGATCGGCCACAACTGCCGGGGTGCCAAGATCAACGGCCGTATCGTGCCGCTGAACTACAGCCTGCAGACCGGTGAGCAGGTGGAGATCATCACCAGCAAGCACGGCAACCCCAGCCGTGACTGGTTGAACTCCAACCTGGGCTACGTCACCACCTCGCGGGCGCGGGCCAAGATCGTGCACTGGTTCAAACTGCAGGCGCGTGACCAGAACGTCGCTGCCGGCAAGACCTTGCTCGAGCGCGAGCTCAGCCGCCTGGGCTTGCCGCAGGTGGACTTCGAACGGCTGGCCGAGAAGACCAACGTCAAGACCGCCGAGGACATGTTCGCCTCGCTCGGCGCGGGCGACCTGCGCCTTGCCCACCTGGTCAACGCCGCCCAGCAGTTGCTGGAGCCCGAGCGCATCGAGCAGATCGAGCTGGTGCCGCGCAAGCCTACCGGGCCGCGTACCGGCAAGCGTGGTGACATCCAGATTCAGGGGGTCGGCAACCTGCTGACGCAGATGGCCGGCTGCTGCCAGCCACTGCCGGGCGATGCCATTGTCGGTTACATCACCCAGGGCCGAGGCGTGAGCATCCACCGCCAGGACTGCGCCTCGGTGCTGCAACTGGCGGGCAAGGAGCCGGAGCGCATGATCCAGGTGAGCTGGGGGCCGATCCCGGTGCAGACCTACCCGGTCGACATCGTCATCCGCGCCTACGACCGCCCAGGGCTGCTGCGCGATGTGTCGCAGGTGCTGCTGAACGAGAAGATCAACGTGCTGGCGGTGAACACCCGCTCGAACAAGGAAGACAACACGGCGCTGATGTCGCTGACCATCGAGATTCCGGGCCTGGACGCGCTGGGGCGCCTGCTGGGACGAATTTCGCAGTTGCCGAACATCATCGAGACGCGGCGTAATAGAACCCCTTGAGACCGGGGCGCCTACTTCGCGGGTAAACCCGCTCCCACAGGGTTCGTGCAAATCCTCAGACGTGTACTGAACCTGTGGGAGCGGGTTTACCCGCGAAGAAGCCATCGCCGAAGGACTTGCTTACATGACCTACACCCTCGAAGACCTGCTGCACCTCATGGCCCGTCTGCGCGACCCGCAGTACGGCTGCCCGTGGGACCTGAAGCAGAACTACGCGAGTATCGTTGCCCACACCATCGAAGAAGCCTACGAGGTCGCCGACACCATCGAGCGCGGCGATTTCGAGCACCTGCAGGGTGAGCTGGGCGACTTGCTGTTCCAGGTGGTCTACTACAGCCAGCTGGCCCGGGAAGAGGGGCGTTTCGAGTTCGATGGCGTGGTGGACAGCATTACCCGCAAGCTGATTCGCCGCCATCCGCATGTATTCCCCACTGGCGAGCTCTATGCGCCGCTGGACACCCCCAGCCTGAACGAGGCCCAGGTCAAATCACGCTGGGAAGAGATCAAGGCGCAGGAACGTGCCGAGAAAAGCACGCCCGAGCAACTGTCGCTGCTCGACGACGTACCGTCGGCCTTGCCGGCCCTGTCGCGGGCAGCCAAACTGCAGAAGCGTGCGGCCACGGTCGGTTTCGACTGGCCGGAAGCATTGCCGGTGCTGGACAAGGTGCGCGAAGAGCTGGATGAAGTACTGCAGGCCATGGCCGACGGTGATGCCGATGCGCTCGAGGATGAGGTCGGCGACCTGCTGTTTGCCGCCGTCAACCTGGCTCGCCATCTCAAGCAAGACCCTGAAAATGCCCTGCGCCGCGCCAACCGCAAGTTCGAGCGACGCTTCCGTTTTATCGAGCAGGCATTGCGCGACAGTGGCCGCCCCATTGAAGATTGTAACCTTGACGAACTGGATGCCCTTTGGGGTGAAGCCAAACGTCAGGAAAAGAACCTGCCCAGCTGCGGCTGAGCTGTTGCATAAGTGAGTGAACATTCATGAGCCTTTCCCTTCGCGACCAATTGCTCAAAGCCGGTCTGGTCAACCAGAAACAGGTCTCGCAGACCAACAAAGCTGAAAAGAAACAGAAGCGCATGGAGCACAAAGGCCAGGTCGAAGTCGACGACAGCCAACAGCGCATCGCCAAGGAAGCCATGGCCGAAAAGGTCAAGCGCGACCAGGAACTGAACCGCCAGCAGCAGGAAAAGGCTGAGCAGAAAGCCCGTGCGGCACAGGTCAAGCAGTTGATCGAAGCCACGCGCCTGCCCAAGCTGAACACCGAGGATTACTACAACTTCGTCGACGACAAGAAGGTCAAGCGCATTGCCGTCAACGCCTTGATGCGGACCCGGTTGAGTAACGGCGCACTGGCCGTCGTGGCCCATGCCGGCGGCTATGAGGTCATTCCCCGTGAGGCGGCGGTGAAGATCCAGGAGCGCGACCCTAACCGTATCCTGCTGCTCAACACCCATGTCGAGGAAGCGGACGAGGACGACCCGTACGCGGCCTACAAGATCCCGGACGACCTGATGTGGTAAACACGAAAAACCCCGCCTTGGCGGGGTTTTTCATTTGAAGAGTGCTCACTGCGTGGTGCGCTGGGCTTCCAGGACTTCCAGCTCTACGCGGTACTGGTGTGCTTCGTGTTCATTGTGGAACATGCCCACCAGTTGGCCTTGTTGGTGCACATCCCAGATCCGCACGCCAGCGGCCAGGCCTTCGTGGGACATTTTCGATTCGTCGCGTTCGGTTACTTGGACTGTCATCGGTAAACTCCACTTCTTCAGTTGGCTGCGACAGTGTGTCGCACACCCTCTTTATAGAGTTTGTTAGCAGGCTAAGTAAATAAAACAGGCATGAAACAAGTTTCATGTACGGCTTCTGGGTCTGGCTTTTTGTAGGAGCGCAGGCCAGGGGTAAATGCATAAGGCTGGGCACAAAAAAGCCCCGCACTGGGCGGGGCTTCGGGGGCAGCAGGCGGTGCTGGATCAGTTGCCTTTCACCGGCTTGCCATCGACCGTGCCATCCTGCAACACGATCACGTACTCCTTGCCATCCGTCTCGACCTGGCGCAGTTGCACCAGCAGGTAGTCCCAGTTCTTGGCGAACCACAGCTCGGTGATGCGCTTGCTCTGGCTCGGGTCGCGCACACGCTCGACCTTCACTGCATCGACCTGGCCGGTCTTGGTGGCGACCTTTTCAGTGCCCAGCACGCGGAAGTCGTAGGTGTCGATCTCGTCACCGTCAACGACCTGGTAGGTCATGCTTTTCTTGCCGGCGGCTACATCATGCTGCAGGGCCAGCTGGTAGGACGACTTGTCCAGCACGCCGCGGTTCAGCGGCAGGCTGACTGCATCGCCACGGTCGCTGCCGGTGACCTTCTTGCCGGTCCAGTCGAAGTTCAAATCGACCTTCTTGGCTTTGCCCAGGCCGCCGCGCTCGAAGTGGTACTTCTGCGGCAGCAGGGTGTCGTTTTCCAGGCGCAGGGTGCTTTGCTCGGTCAGGCTGGCGATCATCATGGAAGCCTTGAAGTTAAGGTCCCAGGTACCGTTGGCATTCTTGACCAGGCTGCGCTCGGCGGTGCCACTCATGGGCAGCTGCTTCCAGTCGGCGGTGTAGCTGGCCGAGAAAGGCTTGAGGTCAGCTGCCTGGAGGGGCAGGGCAAGCACGGCGAGAGCCAAGAGCAGGGCGCGACGCATAAATTCTCCTAGGATCGAATCAAGTGACCGCTGGCCGCCAGTGGCTGGCCATCCAGTAATGCACCCTGTTCGCCAAGGCGCAAGCGCCCTTCAGCGAACCAGCGCACCGCCAGCGGGTAGATCAGGTGTTCCTGGTGGTGTACCCGCTGGGCCAGGCTTTCGACGGTGTCGTCAGACGCCACCGGTACCACAGCCTGTACGACCAGTGGGCCGCCATCGAGTTCCTCAGTCACGAAGTGTACGCTGCAGCCATGCTCGGCGTCGCCTGCCTCCAGCGCCCGGCGATGGGTATGCAGGCCCTTGTATCTTGGCAGCAGCGACGGGTGGATGTTGAGCAGGCGGCCCTGATAGTGGCGCACGAAGCCGCCACTGAGGATGCGCATGAAACCGGCCAGCACCACCAGGTCCGGGGCGAAACCGTCGATGCGCGCAACCAGTGCGGCATCGAAGGCTTCACGGCCGTCGAACTGGGTGTGGTCGAGCACGACGCAGTCGATGCCGGCCGCCGCCGCACGTTGCAGGCCGTAGGCATCGGCGCGGTTGGAAACCACCGCACGGATGCGCACCGGGCTGTCCTGGCCTTGGCAGCTGTCGATCAGGGCTTGCAGGTTGCTGCCGGAACCCGACAGCAACACCACTACATTGCAGGTCTTGCTCGGCATCAGTGTGCCTTGAGGTTTTGCAGCTCGACCTGGGCGGCGCCTTCGGCGGCTTCGGCGATGTGGCCGATGACCCATGGCTGCTCACCGGCGGCGCGCAGTTCGTTCAGGGCAGCTTCGACCTGATCCTGGGCTACGCAGATGACCATGCCGACGCCGCAGTTCAGCACGCGGTGCATTTCATGCTCGTCGACGTTGCCTTTTTCCTGCAGGAAGTCGAATACCACCGGGCGCTGCCAGCTGGCGACGTCAACCACGGCCTGGGCGTTTTTCGGCAGTACGCGCGGGATGTTGTCCAGCAGGCCGCCACCGGTGATGTGGGCCATGGCCTTCACGGCACCGGTGTTCTTGATCAGCTGCAACAGCGGCTTGACGTAGATGCGGGTAGGCGCCATCAGCAGGTCGGTCAGCGGCTGGCCGTCCAGCTGGGTGTTCTCGATGTCGGTAGCGGACACTTCGAGGATCTTGCGGATCAGCGAGTAGCCGTTGGAGTGCGGGCCCGAGGACGGCAGAGCGATCAGCGCGTCGCCAGTGGCAACCTTGGAGCCGTCGATGATTTCGGCCTTTTCCACCACGCCGACGCAGAAGCCGGCCAGGTCGTAGTCTTCGCCTTCGTACATGCCAGGCATTTCGGCGGTTTCACCACCAACCAGCGAGCAACCGGCCAGTTCGCAACCGGCGCCAATGCCGGTAACGACGGTGGCAGCTACGTCAACGTTCAGTTTGCCGGTGGCGTAGTAGTCGAGGAAGAACAGCGGTTCGGCGCCGCACACCACCAGGTCGTTGACGCACATGGCGACCAGGTCCTGGCCGATGCTGTCGTGCTTGTTCAGGTTCAGCGCCAGGCGTAGCTTGGTGCCGACGCCGTCGGTGCCGGAGACCAGCACTGGCTGCTTGTAGCCGGCCGGGATCTCGCAGAGGGCGCCGAAGCCGCCCAGGCCACCCATGACTTCAGGGCGTGCAGTGCGCTTTGCCACGCCCTTGATGCGTTCGACCAGTGCTTCGCCGGCGTCGATGTCTACACCGGCGTCCTTGTAGCTCAGGGAGGGTTGCTTGCTCATTGATCCAGGCCTTTAGGAGGGAGGGATTCTTAAAAACGACCATGACGGCCAAGACCGGCGGGTAAGCGGCGGCTGCCTGAAACATCAGTGGTCTGTGAAGGCGCGCGATTTTATCAGGGTTGCCGGGCAGCGGCCATCCTCAGGCCGACGGGCAGGGCGGTAAATTGTTGAAAAAGGGCCGAGGGTGGTTGATGTGGTTGCATGTGTATAAGCTGCAAGTAGCGAGCTTCGTGCTCGACTGGACAGGAATCCTCCATGCGTTTTTTCAATATTCTGGCAGCCGGTTGCCTGGCCCTGATAGCGGCCACCGCTCAGGCTGAAAATGTCTCCGGCCTTTATCAGGTACGCGAGCCGGTCACAGGGCAGGGCCCTGAAGCCCGTACCGCAGCTACCGCCAAAGCCCTCGACACGCTGGTGCTGCGCCTGACCGGCGACGCCAAGGCCGCGCAGAGCCCGGCGCTGGCCGAGCTGCGCAAGGACCCGCAGCAAATCATCAACCAGGTTGGCAGCGAAGCCGGCCCGCCCGAGTCGGTGCTGGTGGAGTTCGACCCGGGCAGTACCGAGCGCGCCCTGCGCAAGGCCGGCCTCGCGCTGTGGGGCAGCAATCGGCCTTCGATTCTCAGCTGGTGGCTGAATGACAGTGTCGACGGCAGCAGTCTCGTCGGTGACGGCCAGGCCAGCGCCCAGCCTCTGCGTCGTGCCGCCCAGCACCGTGGCCTGCCGCTGCGCCTGCCGCTGGCCGACCTGCAGGAGCAACTGGTGGCCAATGCCAAGCAGATCGAAGGCAGCGACCCGGCACCGTTGCGTGAGGCCTCCGAGCGCTATGGCGCCGACGCCTTGCTGGCGGTACATGCCCACGAAGCCGATGGCAAGTGGCAGGGCAAGTGGCAGCTGTGGCTGGGCGACCAGCGTGAGCAAGGCACTGCCGAGGGGGCCGACCCGGCAGCCTTGGCCGATGCGGTGATGCTGGCGGTAAGCAGCCGCCTGGCGCCGCGTTATGTCGCCCGACCGGGCGCCAGCAGCCAGATGCAGGTGCAAGTACAGGGGATGAGCCTGCAGCGCTATGCCGAGCTTGGCCGGGTACTTGAGCCCTACGGCCCGCGCCTGAAGATGGTTGAGGGCACCACCCTGACCTATGGCGTGACCGGCAACCGCGAGCAACTGCGTGCCCAGCTTGGCCTGGCCAAGTTGCAGGAACTACCCGCAGAGCAGGCGCCCGCAGTGCCCGTCACGCCAGCCCCGGTCGCGAGTGCAACGGGTGAGCAAGCCGCGCCGGCCCCGCCTGCGCCCAAGCCGTTCGACGGCCTGCGTTTTCGCTGGTAAAGGGAGCATACCTTGATCGATGTTCGTCGCTGGATCTGGCTGGGTGCAGCCCTGCTGATCGCTGTGCTGCTTTATAGCTTGCACAACATTCTTACGCCGTTTCTGGTCGGCATCCTGCTGGCCTACCTGGCCGACCCGCTGGTTGACCGCCTGGAGCGCCTGGGGCTGTCGCGCACCTGGGGCGTGGTGGTGGTGTTCGGCCTGTTCACCTTGTTACTGATGGCCTTGCTGCTGGTGCTGGTGCCGATGCTTGCCAAGCAGTTGGTGCGCCTGTACGAGCTGGCGCCGCAGATGCTCGACTGGCTCGAACAGGTGGCGCTGCCATGGGTGCAGGGTCGCCTGGGCCTGGTCGATGGCTTCTGGAAGTTCGACAAGATCAAGGCCGCCATCGGCGCGCACATGGGGCAGACCACCGATATCGTGGGCATGCTGTTGTCCCAGGCCACCGCCTCCAGCCTGGCATTGATGGCCTGGCTGGCGAACATGGTGCTGATCCCAGTGGTGGGCTTCTATCTGCTGCGCGATTGGGACCTGATGATGGCCAAGCTGCGCGGCCTGCTACCGCGCCAGCGTGAGCCGCAGGTGATGGGCCTGGCAGGCGAATGCCATGAGGTACTGGGGGCATTCGTGCGCGGGCAACTCATGGTGATGGTGGCCTTGGGTATCATCTATTCGGCCGGGCTCATGCTGGTGGGGCTCGAACTGGGCCTGCTGATCGGCATGCTCGCGGGCCTTGCGGCCATCGTGCCGTACATGGGCTTCATCATCGGCATTGGTGCCGCGCTGGTGGCTGGCCTGTTCCAGTTTGGCGGCGACCTGTACCCGATGCTGGGCATCGTCGCGGTATTCATGGTCGGGCAGGCGCTGGAAGGCATGGTGCTGACCCCGCTGCTGGTGGGCGATCGCATCGGTCTGCACCCGGTTGCGGTGATTTTTGCCATTCTTGCCGGTGGTGAGCTGTTCGGCTTCACCGGGGTGCTCCTGGCCCTGCCGGTGGCAGCGGTGATCATGGTGCTGCTGCGTCATGCCCATGACTTGTACAAGGAGTCGGACATGTACGCCGGTGACATTGACCCGGAGCTGTGATGGCCGGGATCGTCTTGAGGGTTGGGGCGGCTGTGAGATCGAGCGCCGCCCGCGCGGCGCTCGATCTCACAGCCGCCGAACATCGAATGACTTGCCCCATCAGCTCTAAATTAGCGCAACTTGTTGATTTTGCTTGCGCTATCTATTGCCGTGATTGTGCGCCTCGCGTTGCGGGTATAGACTTTGCAGATTGTTCACCAAAGGCCCCCTGCGGTCCTGCTGACCGCCCGCGAGCATGAAACCACCGATCCAGTTGCCCCTGGGTGTGCGCCTGCGCGATGACGCCACCTTCATCAACTACTATCCGGGCGCCAATGCTGCGGCATTGGGTTACGTCGAGCGGCTATGCGAAGCCGACGCCGGCTGGACCGAGAGCCTTATCTACCTGTGGGGCAAGCAGGGTGTTGGCCGTAGCCACCTGCTGCAGGCCGCCACCCATCGTTTCCAGCAACGTGGTGAGCCCGCCGTCTACCTGCCGTTGGCGCAATTGCTCGACCGTGGCGTAGAGGTGCTCGACTACCTGGCCCAGTACGAACTGGTCTGCATCGACGACCTGCATGTGATTGCAGGCAAGGCAGACTGGGAAGAGGCAATGTTCCACCTGTTCAACCGCCTGCGCGACAGCGGCCGGCGCCTGCTGCTGGCCGCCTCGGCATCGCCACGGGAGCTGCCGATCAAGCTCCCGGACCTGAAGTCGCGCCTGACCCTGGCCCTGGTGTTCCAGATGCGTGGCCTGTCCGACGAAGACAAGCTGCGCGCCCTGCAATTGCGTGCTTCGCGCCGCGGCCTGCACCTTACCGACGAAGTCGGCCACTTCATCCTCACCCGCGGTGCGCGCAGCATGAGCGCGCTGTTCGACCTGCTCGAACGCCTCGACCAGGCCTCGCTGCAGGCACAACGCAAGCTCACCATCCCTTTCCTCAAGGAAACTCTTGGTTGGTAAGCCCCTGAAAACGCTGGGCCAGAGCGGCAAAACAGAAAAGTCACATCTTTTTCGATAAAATTTGCAAATGGCCATGATAGAGGGCATAGTTTCCCCCTCTAAAGGACTACAGACACGGTCGTGCCCATGCTAAAGCGCTTCGCACCCCTCGTGCCACTCGCACTCGTGACCCTGCTGTTTGGCTGCGCGGCCCAAGGCCCAGCTTCTCAGGTTCAGGATCACGCCCCGGTCGCCGCACAATCGGTGATCAAGGCCAAGGCCTCGTCCTCGTCGGTATTCGGCGAACCGGAAGAGCTGGCCACTGAAGATGACCTGGAGGCTTTCTCCAGCAACAGCAAGCCTTACCAGCTGCCAGTGCTGGCGGACAGCATTCTCGAGCGCGGCATGGCCTTGATCGGCACCCGCTACCGCTTCGGTGGTACCTCGGAAAAGTCCGGCTTCGACTGCAGTGGTTTCATCGGCTACCTGTTCCGCGAAGAGGCGGGCATGACCCTGCCGCGTTCCACGCGTGAAATGATCAACGTCGATGCCCCGAAAGTGGCACGCAACAAGCTCAAGCCAGGTGACCTGCTGTTCTTCAGCACCAATGGTCGCGGCCGCGTCAGCCATGCCGGCATCTACCTGGGTGACAACCAGTTCATCCACTCCAGCAGCCGCCGCAGCGGTGGCGTGCGCATCGACAGCCTCGGTGACCGCTACTGGAGCAAGACCTTCATCGAAGCCAAGCGTGCCTTGGCGATGGCCCCGACCAATATCGCGCGCAACTGATGGCGAAATGATATACCCTACCGCGGCGGCGATGCTTTGAAAAAAGCTCGCCGCCGTGCGCATTTACAGAAAGCGTCTAATCTAAATTCTCAACTCTTTTCGGCTGCTGCGCAGCGGTCTCAGACAGGATGTTCTGGCCATGATAAAGATGGCGCGCTTCGCATTTCTCTCCCTGGCGGCATTGCTTGCTGCCTGCTCCAGCCGTGCGCCTGCGCCGGCCCCTGTGGTTCAGCCGCAGGTTAGCTATAGCCAACCGAGCCCCTCGCCAATTGCCGATGACGTGCTGATCCGCGCCATAGGCCTGGTGGGTACGCCTTACCGCTGGGGCGGCAACACCCCGGACTCCGGCTTCGATTGCAGTGGTTTGATCAAGTACGTCTACCGTGATGCGGCCGGCATCAGCTTGCCGCGTTCCACGCGGGAGATGATCGTCATGCGTGCACCGACGGTGGATGCCAAGGCGCTGCAATCCGGTGATCTGGTGTTCTTCGCCACCAGTGGCGGCTCGCAGGTCAGCCATGCAGGCATTTATGTAGGGGAAGGGCGCTTCGTGCATGCGCCTTCTACGGGCGGCACTGTGCGTCTGGACTACCTGTCCAACAGCTACTGGGCCAAAGCCTACCTGCAGGCCAAGCGTGTGATTCCGCAAGGGCATCTGGCGCAGAACCCCTGACACCGTTGAGTGGCATATCTCAGAAGCAGTTCAACACTGCTTCTGCATGTGCCGAGCCACGCCTGCGGCGCCGTGCCTTGCCCTTCATCACCACACCACGCCTCTCTCCCCGGTAGTTTTTACCTACTGCTACTCACGCCATGGGAATACCAGGATGTCGCCTTTGGGTGCCATCTGGAGTGGGCCGTGAGCAAGATCGAAGAACAAACCCGACGTAGCCTCGAGGTTGCAGATACTGTGATCCCGTTGCTGCGGTTGGCCGATGAGGTGCTGCGTGATTACCCTGATGCCTACCTGCTGGCGAGCAGGCACGCGGAGCAGCTCGTCTACAAGCACACCGGTCAGCACATGGACCCGCGGTTCGTCTGGTGGCACCAGTTCAATACCCAAAGCTCCAGCAGCCGCAGTTTTACGGGCTGGCAGCATGGCGGGCCACCGCAGAAGTCGCTGGTGTTCACCGAGCTGGTAATAGAGCGGTTCGATGTCTACTTCCAAGATGCTGCCGATGAGCTGGACCTGCGCGGAGGGTTTTATTGGCAGGGGCCTCACGCGGCTTACTACGACGAGCGTAATGAAATCCGCATGCTCGGCAGCGCGGTGCAGCAAGACCTGTGGGCGCTGGACTTCGCAACGCTGTATCGCGAGGAGGTCGAGCGCTTCTGGGCGACTCACGGGACAAATTTTCGACTACTGGTCAAAGCCAACCTGCTGGGGGAAGGAAGACGTGCCCTGAGCGGCGAGCGGATTTCGCAGTCTGACTGGCGGCAGTTGCGTGCCATGGTAGCCAACACGCTGGCGGACGATGAACTGCCCACGCTTGAGAAGCTGCGTCAGGCCAACAACGAGCACGCGTTGTCGATCTGTCGCTACGTATTTGGCGAAGGGGACAGGGGATGCCTGTTCAGCTTGCATGCACAAGATGGGCGGGTGCTGGCGTACTTGCCCTGGCACAGTGAAGCGCTCAGGGCATTCGATTCCGAGCTGGCAATGGCCAGTTGGCTTGCAGCGCAATTGCAAACCCCGCAAGCGCTAGACAGCTTTATCGCAGGCGTGCACAGCAACCCGCACGATAGCGTCAGGCGAGAGTTGATCAAGATACATCTGAAGGGCATCGCTGACAGCCGCTCGGATGAGGCGGCACTGATCGCACTCAAGCTTTTCGAGCGTCCGCTCAAAGGTGACTTTTTCACCTACATCACCGAGCAGGCGAGCGCCGAGATGCGCCGCAATGCGCAACTGATGCGGGACAACGCAAGCCTGCGCAAGGCAATGCTCAGCGGTTATCTGTCTGCATTCATAGCGGTCTTCGGCGGGTTCGTTCCTTTGGGCTGGCCAATATCTCTGATGTTGCTCGGCGCGGGTGTGGCCAAGGTGGCCCTGGATATAGACGAAGCCCTGCTCGCGGCAGATGCGCAATCGCGCAAGCGGGCGCTGCGTTCGGCAGTTATCGACAGCCTGTTCGCAAGCCTCAACCTGTTGGATGTAACTGCACGGTCTAGCCTGGTGTCCGTTGCAAAACCGGCACCGCCCCATGAAACAGGCATTGCCCTGGAGCACTGGCAGGCAAGCGCCAGTGCCACGCTCTCGGTGGAGGGCCAGGAGACCAACGCACTGTTGGGTGGTGAGTTGGGCTTGAGCGGGCGCCTGCGTGGCATTCGCATGACTGACGATGGCAAGTGCTGGGTAACATTGAATGGCCTTCCTTACCGGGTGCGCTACAGCCATGAGCTGGCTGCCTGGTTGGTGGTGCCCGTTGATAACCCGTATGCCTTCGGCCCGCTCAACCCCATACGTTTGAATACGGCGGGTGAGTGGGAGCTGCTGGCCCCGCCCCGGTTGCTTGGCGGCAGCCCTCCGGCTGTGGAAGGGATGCCTAGTGCTTCCTCGCCGTTCTGGGATACCTACATGGCCACCGACGACGCATTGAGCACGCGGCTGGCTGAAGGGGCTCTGGAGCGCCAGACAACATTGCTGGAGAATTGGCCTGTGGCCGAGTTGCCGGCGGGGCAGGCGCCGGACCTTGATGAGCGTGGCCTGGATTGCGTCAAGGTTGGTGGCCGGCCTTACTATTCCTATCGCTATGGGCATGAGTATTTCAATGCGCTGGTCGAGTGGTACACCAGCAACGAGTCCACCGTGAACGATGTGTTCCGCTCGGGGCGTTACCAGTACGGAGACGAAGACAGCTACATCAATGATCTGGCCGATAGCCTGGGGTTGCTCCCCAAAAGCAACGAGGTGACCTTGTATCGCGGGGGGCACCGCTCGCGAGGTACCGGTGGCGAGCACTACAGAAATGGCCAGCTGCGAGTGGGTGATGTACTAGTCAATAGTGACCTGACTTCATTCACTGAAAACCCCTACAAGGTCACCGAGTTCGCCTGCTTGCCCTTCGCCCAGGCGCCGGGTGGTTTGCCTGGACTTTTCGATGACAGTTCGGTGGTGTTCGAGTTGGCGGCCGGCCGTTACCGGGGGGCAACGCCGATCAGCGCGTTTTCCATCTACTGGAAAGAGGGCGAATCGCTGATGCTACCGGGTCACTACTTGCGCATCGAGGGCCTGGAGCAGGTGTATGGTGAGCATTACCGCTTCATCAAAGTGACCCTGGGGCAAGCCGGCAAGCCTGCCTCAGGCCCTGTGTATGACTTGCGCACGGGGCTGCCTTTCGATGAGGCCGCCTATAGAGCGCAGTTCCGTACACCTACGTTGGCGCAACGTTTTTTCCCGGCCTGATGCCGGAATTATCAGTAGGTGCTGCTGCCGGGAATAGCTTGAGCAGCAGTACCCTGGTTCATACCGTGCTCGGCGTTCTTGCTGACTCGCCAGACGACATTGCCAACATCGTCGGCCACCAATACCCCACCGCGACCATCATTGATCACGCCCACCGGCCGCCCCATCGCCTTATCCTGACTATCCAGAAAACCTGTGAGCAGATCGATGGGTTGCCCTGCAGGTTTGCCTGAACGGTCGAACGGCACGAATATCACCTTGTAGCCACTGTGCGGCTTGCGGTTCCACGAGCCATGCTGGCCCACCAGTGCCCCTTGTTCATAAGGCGCCGGTAATACGCCGGGCCCGATGAACGCCAGCCCTAGCGATGCGGTGTGTGGGCCAACCGCATAATCCGGTTTCAGCGCCTGGGCTACTTTCTGCGGAGCCTGCGGCTGCACGCGCTCGTCCACATGTTGCCCGTAGTAGCTGTAGGGCCAGCCGTAGAAGCCGCCCTCTTTTACAGATGTAATGTAGTCGGGCACCAGGTCGCTGCCGATTTCGTCACGCTCGTTGACTGCTGTCCACAAAACGTTGCTGTGCGGCTCCCACGCCAGGCCATTGGGGTTGCGCAGGCCGGTGGCGAACAGCCGGTGCTTGCCGCTTGCCGGGTCCACTTCCCAGATAGCGGCGCGTCCTTGTTCCTTCTCCATACCGTTCTCCCCGACGTTGCTGTTAGAGCCAACCGTCACATAAAGCTTCTTGCCGTCTGGGCTGGCGATCACGTTCTTGGTCCAGTGATGGTTCAGCGGCCCGCCGGGCAGCTCGGTCACCGCTTGGCCCTTTTCGGTAATCTGCATGACGCCTGCTTCATAGTGGAAGCGCAGCAGCCTGTCGGTGTCGGCCACGTACAAGTCCTTGCCCACCAAGGCCATGCCGAAGGGGGAGTTGAGCCCTTCGATGAAAGGGGTGCGGGTTTCTGCAACCCCATCGTGGTTGGCATCGCGCAGCAGCGTGATGCGGTTGGCGCTGGGTACGGTCGCGCCGGCGCGTTTCATCGCCTTGCCCATGGCCCAGCCGCGGATGCCCTTGCCATCTTCGGGCTTGGGTGGCGCGTTGGTCTCGGCCACCAGCACATCGCCGTTGGGCAGCAAGTAGAGCCAGCGTGGGTGGTCGAGGCCGCTGGCGAAGGCTTCGACTTGCGTGCTTGGTGCTGCGGTCGGCTTGGTGCCCGTTGGCCAGCCGACGGCGGGGGCGATGTTTACCGTGGGGATCAGTGTTGGGACGGGGGTGGGGAGGCGGGGGGTTGGCCCGCTGCCGTCGTTTACGCTCAACAGGGCTGTTTCGCCGCAGCCTGCCAGGCTGGCTGCGATTAACCAAGGCATCAGGCATTTCATGTGCGGCATCCTCTAAAGAAGGCCTATTGAGTTGAGAGGCCGGCCGGGTTCGCCAGGTTCCCTCCGTTTGCTCCTGCTCCTGCTCCTGATCTTGATCTTGCTCTTGCTCTTGCTCTTGCTCTTGCTTCGGCTTTTGCTTCTAAGCGCGCGATAGTCCAGGCGACGCAGATTGCGACTTCAGGAGGCCGAGCGCAGGGCTTGCGGAGGGAGGTGACGGGCATGGATGCCCGTCAAGCGCTGGGCCCCAGGATGGGGCCTGCAGCGCGGTCCTCCCGGGA
>PJUI01000105.1_pt1 | contig 68828 bp, 53 predicted proteins | sample 1512201 | NCBI WGS metagenome assembly PJUI01 (sample SAMN08177670, study PRJNA422409) | Feces metagenome, whole genome shotgun sequencing project. | isolation source: Chicken feces (2) enriched on wood chips | host: Gallus gallus | place: USA: Madison | collected 2015-01-15
GGGAAAAGACCCTATGAAGGCCACCAGGTGTCCGCCACAACACATTCAGCGCCTATGAGATCGAGCGCCGCCCGCGCGGCGCATCGCGACGCAAGGCCGCTCCCACATTTGTTTCGGGCCAGTTACTCCTGCCTCCTCCGCACTCGCACCCTGGGTGTATGGCTGGAGATCGCGGAGACGGGGCGGCGCAACCTTCGATATTGAAGGGAACACACAAGCGGGCGCGCGCCAATGGCACAGGCTGGACTGGCCCGAAACAAATGTGGGAGCGGCCTTGCGTCGCGATGCGCCGCGCGGGCGGCGCTCGATTTCACAGGCGCTGAAAGACCCAAGGCGAACACTGCTGAAATGCCCAAGGCGAACACCCCCAAAAACAAAGCGGGGAGGCCTTTCGGCCTCCCCGCTTTAATTACCTGCCTTAAAGGCTAGGGAACGCAAACTGCGACGCTTCATGGCTGGCACGCTGTGGCCAGCGCTGGGTAATCGCCTTGCGACGGGTATAGAAGCGCACCCCGTCCGGGCCATAGGCATGCAGGTCACCGAACAGCGAACGCTTCCAGCCACCAAAGCTGTGATAAGCCACCGGCACCGGCAGCGGCACGTTCACACCCACCATGCCCACTTCGATCTCGTCGCAGAACAGGCGCGCCGCCTCACCGTCACGGGTGAAGATGCAGGTACCGTTGCCATATTCGTGATCATTGATCAGCTGCATGGCCTGCTCCAGGCTGTTTACACGCACCACGCACAGCACCGGGCCGAAGATCTCTTCTTTATAGATACGCATCTGCGGGGTCACCTTGTCGAACAGGGTGCCACCCACGAAGTAGCCATCTTCATTACCGGCCACACGCAAACCACGGCCATCCACCACCAGCTTGGCGCCAGCAGCAACACCGTCATCGATGTAACCCACTACCTTGTCACGGGCAGCAGCCGTTACCAGCGGCCCCATGTCCAGGCCGCACGAAGTGCCGGCACCAATCTTCAGTGCCTTGATCTGCGGTTCCAACTTGGCAATCAGGGCATCGGCCACCTGGTCGCCCACGCATACCGCCACCGAAATGGCCATGCAGCGCTCGCCGCACGAACCATAGGCCGCGCCCATCAGTGCGCTGACGGCGTTGTCCAGGTCGGCGTCCGGCATCAGTACCGCGTGGTTCTTCGCGCCACCCAAGGCTTGCACGCGCTTGCCGCGCTTGGTGCCTTCGGCATAGATGTACTCGGCGATCGGCGTTGAACCGACAAAGCTCAGTGCTTTTACTTCTGGCGCTTCGATCAGCGCATCCACCGCTTCCTTGTCACCGTGCACCACGTTCAGGATGCCTTTCGGCAGGCCGGCTTCCAGCAACAGCTGGGCGATGTACAGGGTCGAGCTCGGGTCACGCTCGGAAGGCTTGAGGATGAAAGCGTTGCCACAGGCGATGGCCAGCGGGTACATCCACAGCGGCACCATGGCCGGGAAGTTGAACGGGGTAATGCCAGCGACCACGCCCAGCGGCTGGAAGTCGGACCAGGCATCGATGTTCGGCCCGACGTTGCGGCTGTACTCGCCTTTCAATACTTCTGGCGCTGCGCAGGCGAACTCGACGTTCTCGATGCCGCGCTTCAGTTCGCCGGCTGCGTCTTCCACGGTCTTGCCATGCTCTTCGCTGATCATCTGCGAAATCTTGGCTTCGTTCTGCTCCAGCAGTTGCTTGAAGCGGAACATCACCTGGGCGCGCTTGGCCGGTGGGGTGTTGCGCCAGGCCGGGAAGGCCGCCTTGGCGGAGTCGATCGCTTCCTGCACGGTCGCGCGACTGGCCAGCTCGACCTTGCGTACAGCCTGGCCGGTGGACGGGTTGAAGACATCGGCGGTGCGCTCACCTTTGGAAACCAGCTCGCCATGGATCAGGTGCTGAACAATGCTCATGCAAAACTCCGGATATAGAAGGTAGAAGCAGGCGCGCTATTTATATGCGCGCGCCTGGCATCGAAATCGGAAAGATCAGTCGATCAGGTTCAGGTTTTCGCCGACGGCGTCGAACAGGCGATCCAGTTCCTGCGGCGCGGTGTTGAACGTTGGGCCGAACTGCAGGGTGTCGCCACCGAAGCGTACATAGAAGCCTGCCTTCCACAACTTCATCGCCACTTCGTACGGGCGGACGATGGCATCACCGTCACGGGCGGCGATCTGGATGGCGCCGGCCAGGCCGTAGTTACGGATATCGACAACGTTCTTGGTGCCCTTCACGCCGTGCAGCAGCTTCTCGAAGTGCGGCGCCAGCTCGGCGGCGGACTGCACCAGGTTTTCCTTCTGCAGCAGGTCCAGCGCGGCGATACCGGCAGCGCAGGCCACCGGGTGGGCCGAATAGGTGTAGCCGTGCGGGAACTCCACCGCGTATTCCGGCGTCGGCTGGTTCATGAAGGTGTGGTAGATCTCGCTGCTGGCAATCACCGCGCCCATCGGGATGGCGCCGTTGGTTACCTGCTTGGCGATGCACATCAGGTCCGGGGTCACGCCGAAGGCTTCAGCACCGGTCATCGCGCCCATGCGGCCAAAGCCGGTGATCACTTCGTCGAAGATCAGCAGGATGTTGTGCTGGGTGCAGATTTCACGCAGGCGCTTCAGGTAACCCTTAGGCGGCGGCAGTACACCGGCGGAACCCGCCAGCGGCTCGACGATCACCGCAGCGATGTTGGAGGCATCGTGCAGCTCGATCAGCTTGAGCATTTCGTCCGCCAGGGCAATACCGCCCTCCTCCGGCATGCCCTTGGAGAAGGCGTTCACCGGCAGCACGGTGTGAGGCAGGTGGTCGACATCCAGCAACTGGCCGAACATCTTGCGATTACCGTTCACGCCACCCAGGCTGGTACCGGCGATGTTCACGCCATGGTAGCCACGGGCACGGCCGATGATCTTGGTCTTGGTCGCCTGGCCTTTCAGGCGCCAGTAGGCACGCACCATCTTCAGCGCGGTGTCGGCGCACTCGGAACCGGAGTTGGTATAGAAGACGTGGTTCAGATCGCCTGGAACCAGATCGGCAATCTTTTCCGCCAGCTGGAACGACAGCGGATGGCCAAACTGGAACGCAGGGGAATAGTCCAGGGTACTCAGCTGACGGGTCACCGCGTCGGTGATTTCCTTGCGGGTGTGCCCGGCGCCGCAGGTCCACAGGCCAGACAGCGCATCAAAGATCTTGCGCCCCTGGTCATCGACCAGGTAGTTGCCTTCGGCCGCCACGATCAACCGTGGGTCGCGGTGGAAGTTGCGGTTGGCGGTGTAAGGCATCCAGTGGGCATCCAGCTTGAGCTGGCTGGCGATACCGGCGGGAGCGGTTTCGGGCATGTTCATCGGCGGTTCCTCGAAAGACGATTAGGCAACGATGTATGTTGTTGCAGCTAAATTGGCACGGCGATAAAGTCTGAAAAAGCCAACATTTCTAATCTTCAGACAGGCCGTGACTAAACTGATGAGCCGACGCCCCGATCCACTCGCCCAAGTCAGCGATTTCGACATCCGCCTGTTGAAGATCTACCGCAGCGTGGTCGAGTGCGGTGGCTTTTCGGCTGCCGAGAACGTGCTGGGCATTGGCCGCTCGGCCATCAGCCAGCAAATGAACGACCTGGAGCAACGCCTTGGGCTGCGCCTGTGCCAGCGCGGCCGCGCCGGTTTCTCGCTGACCGAGGAAGGCCGCGAGGTCTACCATTCGGCACTGCAACTGCTCAGCGCACTTGAAAGCTTTCGCACCGAAGTCAACGGCCTGCACCAGCACTTGCGTGGCGAGTTGAACATCGGCCTGACCGACAACCTGGTCACCCTGCCGCACATGCGCATCACCCATGCCCTGGCCGAACTCAAGGACCGCGGGCCCGATGTGCGTATCCAGATCCGCATGATCGCACCCAGCCAGGTCGAACATGGTGTGCTCGACGGCAGCCTGCATGTCGGTGTAGTACCCCAGACCAGCCCGCTCTCGGGCCTTGAGTACCAGCCGTTGTACAGCGAACGCTCGCTGCTGTACTGCGCCGTCGGCCACCCGCTGTTCTATGCCGATGACCAGCAGGTCGACGACGACCGCCTCAACAGCCAGGAAGCCATCACCCCCACCTTCCGCCTGCCCGCCGATATTCAGGCCCATTACCAGGCGCTGAACTGCACGGCCAGTGCTTCGGACCGCGAAGGCATGGCGTTTCTCATCCTCACCGGGCGCTACATAGGCTACCTGCCCGACCACTACGCCACATTCTGGGTGCAGCAAGGCCGCTTGCGCGCCCTGAAGCCGCAACAGCGCTTCTATGACCTGAGCCTGAGCTGGGTAACACGCAAGGGCCGGCGGCCCAACCTGGTACTGGAAAGCTTCCTCGACAGCCTGGCTGCGACACGTTGATGCCAGTCTGTGCCGCAAACGCTTGTCACTTCGGCGCAGGCAGGTAATCTTGTCCGACAGCCGCAGCCCCTGACCCGTACGGAATCGTCCATGACCCTAGAAGTCCCTGCGCACCGCCTCTCCGCCTCGGGCAAGCCCGCGGGCCGCATCCGCCAGAAAAACGAACAGGCCATTATCCAGGCCGCCGAAGACGAGTTCGCCCGCCATGGGTTCAAGGGCACCAGCATGAACACCATCGCCCTCAAGGCGGAATTGCCCAAGGCCAACCTGCACTACTACTTCACCAACAAGCTGGGCCTGTACATTGCCGTGCTCAGCAACATCATCGAGTTGTGGGACAGCACCTTCAACGCCTTGAGCGTCGAGGACGACCCGGGACAAGCCCTGAGCCAGTACATCCGCACCAAGATGGAGTTCTCGCGGCGCAACCCGCAGGCCTCGCGGATTTTCGCAATGGAAGTGATCAGCGGCGGCACCTGCCTGACCGAATACTTCAGTGCCGACTACCGCGAGTGGTTCCGTGGCCGGGCTGCCGTGTTCCAGGCCTGGATCGAAGCCGGCAAGATGGACCCGGTCGACCCGGTGCACCTGATCTTCCTGCTTTGGGGCAGCACCCAGCACTACGCCGACTTCGCTACCCAGATCTGCCAGGTTACCGGCCGCAGCCGCCTGACCAAGCAGGACATGGAAGACGCAAGCAACAACCTTATCCACATCATTCTGAAAGGCTGCGGCATCAAGCCCGCTGTGTAACCGTCATTTATGCCTTCTACCCTGCTCGACCTCTGCGAATACCGCGAGGACATCCGCAAAAGCCGCTTTATCACCCTCGCCGGGCCGATCAGCAGTGCCGCCGATGCGATGAGCTTTATCGAACGCCACAGCGACCTGGCCGCCACCCACAACTGCTGGGCCTGGAAGCTCGGCGGGCAGTACCGCAGCAACGATGACGGCGAACCCGGCGGCACCGCAGGCCGGCCTATCCTGGCAGCGATCGAAGCGCAGGACTGCGACCAGGTCGTGGTGCTGGTGATCCGCTGGTACGGCGGTATCCAGCTGGGTACCGGCGGCCTGGCGAGGGCCTATGGCGGCGGCGCCAACAAGTGCCTGCAACAGGCGCCCAAGCGGCTACTGGTGCAGCGCAGCGAATTCACCTGCAGTTGCAGTTTCAGCGAACTTGCGTTGGTTAAACTGCGCCTGGCGGAGGTGGACGGCCTGGTACTGGATGAACAGTTCACCGCCAATGGCGTAGACCTGCTGATCGCGCTTGGTGATGCCCACAGGGCGCCACTGCAGCAGCAACTGGCCGACCTGAGCCGCGGGCGCATCCTGCTCGAAGCCTGCTGAACATTGCCCACAACAACTGTGGGCCCGCCTGTGGATAAGCTTGGGGCAGTCGCTTGCAAGCTACTGTTTTCATGGCCTCCAGAGCTTTGATCATATTTTGATCACTGTTTGATGACAGCCGCAAACTGCTGAAAGCTCACGAGTTATCCCCAGCCCGCGGCCAGGCGAGGCTGCCTGCGAGGTACTGGGCTTGCACACAATAACTGTGGATCAGCTTGTGGATAACCCGTGCGCCAACAGGCGAAGCGCCCGGCCGGGCAAGGCCCCGGTGCAGTTGATCGTTTTTTATACAGTCATCGGCAAGGCAGTGAGTGCCGCTGTGGATTATTCTCAAATACCTTTCTCTTTCACCGACCACGGAGCGCGTTCACATGGCTAACGCAAAAACCGCACTTATCATCGGCGCCTCGCGCGGGCTTGGCCTGGGCCTGGTGCAACGCCTGAACGAAGACGGCTGGAACATCACTGCCACCGTCCGCAATCCGCAGCAACCCGGCGCCCTGGCCGATGTAACCGGCGTGTGCATCGAACAGCTGGAAATGAACGACACCGCCCAACTCGATGGGCTGAAACAACGCCTACAAGGCCAGGTGTTCGACCTGGTGTTCGTCAATGCGGGCGTCATGGGCCCCCTGCCGCAAGACCTGGAGACGGTTCAGAACAAGGACATCGGCGACCTGTTCATGACCAATGCCGTGGCGCCGATACGCGTGGCCCGCCGCCTGGTCGGCCAGGTGCGCGAGGGCAGCGGCGTGCTGGCCTTCATGAGTTCGATCCTGGGCAGCGTAACCATCCCCGACGGGGGCGAAATCTGCCTGTACAAGGCCAGCAAGGCAGCGCTTAACTCGATGATCAACAGCTTCGTGGTTGAACAACAGCGCCCCGACCTGTGCGTGCTGGCCATGCACCCGGGCTGGGTGAAAACCGACATGGGCGGCGAAAACGCCGAAATCGACGTGTTCACCAGCACCCGCGGCATGCTCGACCAGATCAATGCACAAAGCGGCAACGGCGGCCTGCGTTTCATCAACTACAAGGGCGAACCCTTGGTCTGGTGATTCACCGGGTCGCAGCCTGGCCGGGCGCAATGCCCGGCCAGCCCCTGTAGAATGGCGGCAACCGTACCTGATTGAGATGCCCCACTATGTATGACTGGTTGAACGCCCTGCCCAAGGCCGAACTGCACCTGCACCTGGAAGGCTCGCTGGAGCCCGAGCTGCTGTTCGCCCTGGCCGAGCGCAACAAGATCGCCCTGCCCTGGGCCGATGTGGAGACCCTGCGCGGTGCCTATGCCTTCAACAACCTGCAGGAGTTCCTCGACCTGTATTACCAGGGCGCGGATGTGCTGCGTACCGAGCAGGACTTCTACGACCTGACCTGGGCCTACCTCCAGCGCTGCAAAGCCCAGAACGTGGTCCACACTGAACCGTTCTTTGACCCGCAAACCCACACCGACCGCGGCATCCCTTTCGAAGTGGTGCTCAATGGCATCAACCAGGCGCTGAACGACGGCCGCAAGCAACTGGGCATCAGCAGTGGCCTGATCCTCAGCTTCCTGCGCCACCTCAGTGAAGAGGAAGCGCAAAAAACCCTCGACCAGGCCCTGCCGTTCCGCGACGCGTTCATCGCCGTTGGCCTGGATAGCTCGGAAATGGGTCACCCGCCAAGCAAGTTCAAGCGCGTGTTCGACCGCGCCCGCAGCGAAGGCTTTGTTGCCGTTGCCCATGCCGGCGAAGAAGGCCCGCCCGAGTACATCTGGGAAGCGCTGGACCTGCTGCAAATCAAGCGTATCGACCACGGCGTACGCGCCATCGAGGACGAGCGCCTGATGCAACGCATCATCGATGAGCAGATTCCGCTCACCGTGTGCCCGCTGTCCAACACCAAGCTCTGCGTGTTCGACCACATGAGCCAGCACAACATCCTGGACATGCTCGAACGCGGCGTGAAGGTTACGGTCAACTCGGACGACCCGGCCTACTTCGGCGGCTACGTGACGGAAAACTTCCACGCCCTGCACACCCACCTGGGCATGACCGAAGACCAGGCCCGTCGGCTGGCGCAGAACAGCCTGGATGCCCGGCTGGTCTGATTGACCGACGCCGTTGCGCTCAGCCGACCTGCAACGTCGCCACGCGGGCTATGCGATTGATCTGCTGGATACCCAGCGCCGAGATATGCAATGCCCGCGTGTCCTCGGCCTCGCGCATCCAGCCAGATTGCAGAAACAGCCTGAACAAGGCCTGGCCCAGCACGCCACCCAGGTGCGGGGCCTGGTCGTTCCACTCGGTGCAACGGCAGATCACGCAACCACGTTGCTGGTGTGGCGCCAGGGCGTCGATGTAGACCCCGACCAAGGCCAACTGCGCCCGCCCCTCGTCACTCACCATCAACTGCCGGCCGCTGCCTTCCAGCCAGCCGGCCACCACCAGGCGATGGTACAGCTCACTGGCCAGCTCCCCACCCAGGTGATCGCCACAGCGGCGTGCCCGGCGCATCGACATGGGCAACGGGGATACCGGCGCCTTGGCATGCTCCCCTCTGGCGCTCTCCAGCTGAACGCTGGCCAAGGCCTCCACGGCGGCCCCGACCTGCGGTGTCGCCAAGCGGAAATAGCGCTTGCGGCCACGTGCTTCATGCCTGAGCAAACCGGCCGACGACAGCAACGAAAGGTGCGCGCAGGCCGATGACGAAGTCAGGCCGGTCATTATCGCGAGCTCATTGGCCAGCCGTGGCGTGCCGTCGATCAATGCCCACAACATGGCACTGCGCTTCGGGTCGGCCATCAGGCTGGCAATCTGGCTGATACTGCTGGCTGCGTTCATATCCCTGTAACTCCCTGCAAGTTCACGGTGTGGATGCGATGGCCAACCCTGGCAGGGAAGCACCTCTCGCTGTCACTGGCCTGGTTCGCCAGTATAAGCCCGAGAAAACGCCGTTCAGGTGGCCACGTGCCGACGTACCAGCGGCGAAAAACCACTGGGTATACCTACCCTTGGAAATTAATGAAGCAACCTGGGAAAACGACCCGGAACCCGGTCAGCAAAGCGCCGACACAGGTTTCCAGCAGCGCAGAAATATCTTGATGAAAAAATACTTGCTGCAATTTCAGATACGGCCCACAGCCATGTTCCGCAAATAGCGCGCAACGAAGCGAAGGTTCTGCGGGTTTGCGGGCATTACGCCCAAAGCGGGAAACAAAGAGAGGAAATGCGCCTGTCGACCGTCAGTCAGGACACTGATGCAGCCCGTGGCAGCCACGAGGGGCGGCGCTACACTTGAGCGGCTCCCCCCTTCTGGAGGTTTGCCGCGATGAAAATTGTCGTCAGTGCATCGAGCCGAAACCCTGCCTGCCCCTGGCAGGTCCAGCTCGATCAACACGTGGTCAGTTTCCGCAGCGAGGCCGAGGCGCGGGCCTTCGTCGCCACGCTCGAAACCCGCCTGCAGGCACCTCACCCGCTTATGCGGGACGCCTGGCCTGCAAGCGTCGGGTCAGCAGCGCGACACTGACTGCCAATGCACCGCACAAGCTGATCACCATCGCCATCGGTACCGCACTGCCATCATGCAGCAGGCCGACCAGTGCCGCCGCCCCTGCGGCGACGCTGAACTGCAGGCAGCCCATCAGTGCCGAGGCACTGCCAGCCCTTGCGCCCTGGCCGCTCATGGCGCAGGCAGAGGCATTGGGGATGATGCAGCCCAGGCTGGCGATGCAGATGAACAGCGGTACCAGCAGCGGCCACAACTGGGTCGGCTGCAAGGCTGCCACGCCCAACAGCGCCAGGCCTGCCGCCAGGTACACCCACACCCCGCGCGCCAGCAGGAACGCCGGGCCACGCTTGGCCAGTAGGCGTGCATTCACCTGTGCCACCAGGATGAAGCCGGCGGCGTTGGTGCCGAACAGCCAGCCGTAGTGCTCGGCCGGCACGTCATAGAGCTTGATGAACACGAAAGGCGAACCGGCGATGTAGGCAAACATGCCGGCAATGGCGATACCACCGGTCAAGGCATGGCCAAGGAACACCCGGTCAGCAAATAACCGCAGGTATTGGCGCAAAGCGCCAGACAGCGGCTGACGCGGCATGTGCGCAGGCAGGCTTTCCGGCAGGCCAAGGCTCACCGCCAGCAGGCAGGCGGCACTGAACAGGCTCAAGGCCAGGAAGATCGACTGCCAGCCCGCCAGGTTCACCAGCACCCCGCCCAGCATCGGTGCCAGGATCGGCGCCAGGCCCATGACCAGCATCAGTTGCGAAAACACCTTGGCCGAGGCCACCGGGTCGCACTTGTCGCTGACGATGGCCCGCGACAGCACCATGCCGGCACAACCGCCCAGTGCCTGGACGAAGCGCGCCAGCACCAGGGTGTCGAGGTTGGGGGCATAGGCACAGGCCAGCGACGCCAACGTGAACAGCGTCACCCCGAACATCAGCGGTATGCGCCGGCCAAAGCGGTCGGCTACCGGGCCATAGGCCAGCTGGCCGATGGACAGGCCGAGGAAGTAGGCGGCCAAAGTGGCCTGAATGTGTTTTTCATCGGTGGCGAACGCCTGCGCCATGGCCGGGAAGGCGGGCAGGTAGAAGTCGATCGCCAAGGGCCCGAACGCACTGAGTGCGCCCAGGATGAGCACCATTCGCAGGTTCATCAGGAATCCATAGCAGGCTAAGCAAGTGCACGATTCTACCTGCTGTGGAGCCGCTCAGGCTGAAAACATTTGCAACAAACATCGGGCCTTGCGGTGACAGCTGTCTCGCTCGAAACCTGAAACTGCCGTGGTCCCTGTGGGAGCGGGCGTGCCCGCGAATCAGGCACCGCGGTGGATGGCACCGGCTACGCCGGTGTTCGCGGGCACGCCCGCTCCCACCGGTAAGTCTCCCACTGCCAAGTCTTCAGGCGAGTTCGGCCTGATAACCTTCATCACGAATGGCCGTAAGGATCTGCTCCTGCCCCAGCTCACTCTGCACCCGTACCTGCCTGGCTGCCAGGTCGATCTCGACCTTGGCCGCTGCATCCTGCTCCTGCACCGCGCGGGTCACGGCTTTCACGCAATGGCCGCAGGTCATGCCTTGTACATTGAACACTTGCATGGGGGTTGCCTCCTTCAGGTTTTCAACGAGTCTCAAGCTTGCCATCGGGGCAAGGTCAAGCCCTGCCAGCAACACCTGGGGTGGAAATCCGCGCCCGTGTCGGCCAAGCTTCGCGTTTGACGATCAGGCAAGCAGGAGATTCTTCATGTTCAGGGCAGCATTGGGCGTCGTCGGGCTATTGAGCGCGCTGGCTGCGGTGCCACCGGCCAGTGCCGAGGGCAATTCGGACTACAGCGTACTGATCATTTCCCGAGAACGCCTGGAAGTGGCCACCAACTGCGAAATCGGCGTCTACCTCAACGATCAGCTTTCCGGGCGTGTGTTCCAGGAGCAATCCACCTCGTTCAACCTGCCGCCCGGCCCGGTAGATGTGCGCCTGCGCCTGCTGCCGGGGCAGATGCCAGGCTGCGCAGCGGGCATCGAAGACCAACGCAGCACACGCTTGAACCTGCAGGCGGGCCAGATCAACAAATACCGCATCGCCATGGGGCAATATGGGCTGGAGTTGAAGCGAGCCGGCCTGGGCTATTGACCTTACCTGCATGGCAAGGTTGATGCTGGAGGCCTGTCCAAGGAGGAGAGCCATGCCCGCATCCACCACATATGACCTGCCGATCTCCGGCATGACCTGCGCCAGCTGTGCCGGCCGGGTCGAGCGCGCCCTGCGCAAGGTCACCGGCGCTGAACAGGTCAGCGTCAACCTCGCCACCGAACAGGCTCGGGTCCAGGCCCCGGCCAACAGCCTGCCCGCCCTGGTCGATGCCGTGCGCGAAGCCGGCTACGGCGTGCCCACCCGTACCGTCGAACTGCAGATTGGCGGCATGACCTGCGCCAGCTGCGTCGGCCGCGTAGAGCGCGCCTTGGGCAAGCTGCCCGGGGTCGAGCAGGTCAGCGTCAACCTTGCCAGCGAACGCGCGCACCTTGAAGTGCTGGCGGCCCTTGATGACAACCTGCTGATCGACACCGTGCACAAGGCCGGCTACACCGCCAGCCTGCCGCAAACGGCCAACGTCGACCAAAGCGCTGCCCAGCGCCGCCTGCGCAACGAGCGCCTGGCAGTCGGCGCAGCCTTGCTGTTGGCTCTGCCACTGGTATTGCCGATGCTGGTGCAGCCATTCGGCCTGCACTGGATGTTGCCTGCATGGGCGCAGTTCCTGCTGGCCACGCCGGTGCAGTTCATTCTTGGCGCGCGCTTCTACGTAGCCGCCTGGAAGGCCGTGCGCGCCGGTGCCGGCAACATGGACCTGCTGGTGGCCCTGGGCACCAGCGCTGGCTACGGCTTGAGCCTGTACCAGTGGGCGCAGGCGCCCGCCGGCATGGCCCCACATCTGTACTTTGAAGCGTCGGCCGTGGTGATTGCCCTGGTGTTGCTGGGCAAGTACCTGGAAAGCCGTGCCAAGCGCCAGACCGCCAGTGCCATCCGCGCCCTTGAGGCACTGCGCCCGGAGCGCGCCGTGCGGGTAGTCGACGGCCAGGAGCAAGACGTGGCCATCGCCCAGTTGCATCTGGGCGACCTGGTACTGGTCAAACCCGGCGAGCGGTTCCCGGTAGACGGCGTGGTCGAAGACGGCAGCAGCCATGCCGATGAAGCCCTGATCAGCGGCGAGAGCCTGCCGGTGCCCAAGCAACCCGGCGACAGTGTCACCGGTGGTGCCATCAATGGCGAAGGCCGGTTGCTGGTGCGCACCCAGGCGCTGGGCACCGAAACCGTGCTGGCCCGTATCATCCGCCTGGTGGAAGACGCCCAGGCCGCCAAGGCGCCGATCCAGAAGCTGGTCGACCGGGTCAGCCAAGTGTTCGTCCCGGCCGTGCTGGTACTGGCCCTGATCACCCTGATCGGCTGGTGGCTGGCCGGCGCACCGTTGGAAACCGCACTGATCAACGCCGTTGCCGTGTTGGTCATCGCCTGCCCCTGTGCCCTCGGCCTGGCCACGCCTGCAGCAATCATGGCCGGCACCGGGGTTGCCGCCCGCCACGGTATCCTGATCAAGGACGCCGAAGCCCTGGAGCGTGCCCATGCGGTCAACCGCGTGGTCTTCGACAAGACCGGCACGCTTACCTCTGGCAGCCCGCGGGTGGTCCACAGCCAGGCGCAAGTGGGCAGCAGCGCCGACCTGCATCGCCTGGCCGGCGCCCTGCAGCGCGGCAGTGAGCACCCACTGGCCAAGGCGGTGCTGGATGCCTGCGCCGAACAGAAGCTGGACGTGCCAAGCGTTACCGACAGCCAGTCGCTGACCGGGCGCGGCATCGCCGGGTGTGTAGAGGGCCACGAGCTGGCCCTGGGCAACCGTCGCCTGCTCGACGAAAGCGCCCTGCAACCCGGTGACCTGGCCGCCAAGGCCCAGGCTTGGGAAGCCGAGGGGCGCACCCTGTCGTGGCTGATCGAACGCGGCACGCAACCCCGTGTGCTGGGCCTGTTCGCCTTTGGTGACAGCCTCAAGCCCGGCGCCGCGCAAGCCATAAACACCCTGCACGCACAGCACATCAGCAGCCACCTGCTGACCGGCGACAACCGCGGCAGCGCCAAAGTGGTGGCAGACGCCCTGGGCATCGACGATGTGCATGCCGAAGTGCTGCCGGCCGACAAGGCCGCCACCGTGGCCGCGCTCAAACAGGATGGCGTGGTCGCCATGGTTGGCGATGGCATCAACGACGCCCCGGCCCTGGCGGCCGCCGATATCGGCATTGCCATGGGTGGCGGCACCGACGTGGCCATGCAGGCCGCCGGCATCACCCTGATGCGTGGCGACCCGCGCCTGGTGCCGGCCGCCCTGGAAATCAGCCGCAAGACCTACGCCAAAATCCGCCAGAACCTGTTCTGGGCGTTCATCTATAACCTGATCGGCATCCCGCTGGCCGCGCTGGGTTACCTCAACCCGGTACTGGCCGGCGCCGCCATGGCCCTGTCCAGCGTCAGCGTGGTCAGCAACGCGCTGTGGCTCAAGGCGTGGAAACCCACCAGCACCAACGAGGAAGCGCCATGAACATCGGCCAGGCCGCCCGCCGCAGCGGGCTTAGCACCAAGATGATCCGTTATTACGAATCCATCGGCCTGCTCAAACCTGCCACGCGCAGCGACAGCGGCTACCGCCTGTACCAGGCAGAAGACTTGCACAGCCTGGCCTTCATCAAGCGCTCCCGCGACCTGGGCTTTTCCCTGGAAGAGGTCGGCAAGCTGCTGACCCTGTGGCAAGACCGCCAGCGTGCCAGCGCCGATGTGAAGGCGCTGGCCATGCAGCACATCGATGAACTGAACCGGCGTATTGAGGAACTGGTGAGCCTGCGCGACACCCTTGGCGAGCTGGTTTCGCATTGCCAGGGGGACGACCGCCCGGACTGCCCGATCCTCAAGGACCTGGCCAACGGTGCTGCTGGAAGTTGCTGTCACTGATCGGTCACCCGCGTTTGGTATGCCAAAAGCGTCCAAACGCGACCGAATAGTCACCAACCGCGACTTTATCCAATAAATACGGGCGTTTTCCTACATAAAACCCGGATGCTGCCGATGCACTGGCTACCTGCCTCGTGGGTCGACAATAAAAATTCCGGGAGCGTCGATGAGCATCAAACAGAAACTGACCTGGGCATTCGCGGTCATCGCCGGCTTGCCCATCGTCCTCGTGGCCACCCTGGTGGTCCTCAACCTGCGCGGCGAAGCCCGCGACGGATTCCTCGACGGCAGCAGCCGGGAAATCCGCCAGGTCAGCAACGCGATGAACATCTTCTTCCAGGGCATCAACCAGAACGTCGAGTACATGGCTTCGCAGCCAATGGTCGCCGCCACCGGCAGCGAGCTGAACAAGTACATGAGTGCCGCGCCGTCCTACGAACTGGGCGAGCAGGCCGGCAAGCTCCTCGACTTCATGACCCGCCTGGCCAACGCGCATCCGTCCTATGCCTACCTGTCCTACGGGGTGAACGACGGCGGCTACACGGGCTGGCCGGCCGGGCAGAAGTTCGTCAATTACGACCCACGTACCCGCCCCTGGTACCAACTGGCCATGGCCAACCCGGGCAAGACCGTGCGTACCGGCGCCTACTACTGGGCGGCCGACGACGCGGTACTGGTCAGCACCGTGCGCGCCGTGGCCAACCAGCTGGGCAACCCCGGCGGCGTGGTCAACATCGACGTGTCGCTCAAAGGCCTGACCGAGATCGTCAAACAGATCAAGCTGGGTGAAAGCGGCTACCTGATGCTGGTGGAAAGCAACGGCAACGTCATGGTCGACCCACGCGACGCCGCTCACAACTTCAAGCAGCTGGCCAGCTTTGGCGACGGCTATGCCGCGCTGGCCAAGGCCGGCAAAGGCCTGGTCGAGGTCGAGCTCAATGGCGTGCGCTACATGGCCAACGTCTACCCCGACGAGCAACTGGGCTGGACCTTCATCGGCCTGATCGAGCAAAGCGAAGTGATGCAGACCACCACCCGGCTGACCTGGCTGATCGGCGTCATCGCCGTGGTGCTGGCCGCGTTTTTCGCCGTGGTCGGTGCAGCCTTCGCCAAGCTGATCGTGCGCCCGATCAACAGCGTCACCAGCGGCCTGGAAGACATTGCCCAGGGCGAGGGTGACCTGACCCGCAACCTGGAAATCCGTGGCCGCGACGAAACCGCGCAACTGGCCAGCTGGTTCAACCAGTTCCTCGGCGCCATTCGTAGCCTTATCCAGCACATCGGCGCCGCTGCCGGCAAAATCCTCAGCACCTCCAGCAGCTCGACCCGTGTGTCCAGCGACATGGCCGAAGCCGCAGGCCGCCAGCGCGAAGCCGTGGACATGGTGTCCACCGCCTTCCACGAAATGGTCGCCACCGCCAATGAAGTGGCCCGTTCCTGCAGCCAGGCGGCGCAGTCGGCCGACAGCGGTCAGCAGCAAGCCCGCGAAGGCCAGCAGCAGATCGATGCAGCCGTACAAAGCGTCGACCGCCTGAGCCACGAGATCGAACAGTCCGCGCAGTCGATCCAGCAGCTGGAGCGTGACAGCAATGCTATCCAGTCAATCCTCGGCACCATCCGCTCGATTGCCGAACAGACCAACCTGCTGGCCCTCAATGCTGCCATCGAAGCAGCCCGTGCCGGTGAGCAGGGCCGTGGGTTTGCCGTGGTGGCCGACGAAGTGCGGGCCCTGGCCAAGCGCACTGCCGACTCCACTGCGGAAATCGACGGCCTGCTGGGCAACCTGGCCAGCCGCACGGCCGAAGTGGCCGATCAGATGCATGCCAGCCTGGAAGTGTCGCAGCAGTCGGTGAGCCGTATCGGCCTGGCCCGCGACAGCTTCGGGCAGATCCGGGAGTCGGTGGATGTGATCCGCGACATGAACACGCAGATCGCCACGGCGGCCGAGGAGCAGCACCAGGTGGCCGAGGACATCAACCGGCATATCAGCCAGATTCACGGGGATGCGCAGCTGGTGGCCGAACTGGCCCAGGCGGCGCGCCAGGACTCCGAGAGCCTGGCTGGGCTGTCCAATGAGCTGGATTCGCTGGTGCGCAGGTTCCGCACCTGATGTGTTGCCTGTACCGGCCCTATCGCCGGCAAGCCAGCTCCCACAGGGACTGCAAAGCCCCTGAGGGCAGCGGGGTCCTGTGGGAGCTGGCTTGCCGGCGATAGGGCCGGTACAGGCAGACAATGCCTAGAGTTTCAACTCGCCAGGGGTAGCCCCAAACAGCTGCTTGAATGCGGCAATGTAAGCCGAAGTGGAGTCATACCCACACCCCAACGCCGCCTCGGTCACATTCTCCCCCGCCTCCAGCAACGCCAGCGATGACAACAGCCGCATGCGCTGCCGCCAGTTGCGAAAACTCAACCCGGTCTCGCGCTGAAACATCCGCATCAGCGTCTTCTCCGAACACCCCAGCTCCCGCGCCCATTGCTGCAAGGTCTGCGGCTGGTCCGGCGCGGCGATCAAACCGTTGCACAGCGTCAGCAACCCAGGGTGACGTGGCAACGGCAGCGAAAACCCGACTTCCGGCAAGGTGCGCAACTGGTCGAGCAGCACCGCCACCAGACGCGCCTCGGCACTGTCATACTCCGGGTAGTCCGCCGGGAACAGGCAGAACTGCTTGATCAGCTCGCGTGCCAGTGGCGTCACCTCCAGCACCCGGCATTGCTCCGGTGCCCATGGGCAGGCATCGCGGCGCACATAAAGGCTACGCATCTCGGCCTGCATCGAGGTCAGCACTTCGTGTTCGGCATCGGCAGGGATCCACACACCCCACTGCGGTGGGGCAAAGTAACTGCCGTCCCGGGTGTACACGGCCAGTACGCCGCTGATTGCGTAGGAAAACTGCACCCAGTCGTGCTGGTGGCGGGTGGTCCAGGAGCCGGCACCGAGGCTTTCGGCACGGGCATAGAGGGGCCTGGGCAAGTGGTCCAGCGCAGGAATAGCGCGAGGATGTCCGATGATCGGCATGGCGGTTTCTTGTAGTTCTGAGCAGACAAGCCTAACAGCTGGTGGACACCACGGGGACATCTGCGCTGTCCTGTGGGAGCGGGTTTACCCGCGAAGCAGGCGACGCGGTATTGTAGAAAATCAACGCTCGACGATAACGGTTACCCCCTGCCCACCCGCCGCACAGATCGAAATCAGCCCACGCCCCTTCCCCGCCGTGGCCAGCAGCTTGGCCAGGTTGGCCAATATCCGCCCCCCGGTCGCGGCGAACGGGTGCCCAGCTGCCAGCGAGCTGCCCTTGACGTTGAGCTTGCTGCGGTCAATCGCCCCAAGCGGCGCCTCCAGCCCCAACCGCCCGCGGCAATAGTCGGCATCTTCCCAGGCCTTGAGGGTGCACAGCACCTGGGCGGCAAAGGCTTCGTGGATCTCGTAATAGTCGAAGTCCTGCAGGGTCAGGCCATTGCGCGCCAGCAAGCGTGGCACGGCATACACCGGGGCCATCAACAGCCCTTCGCGACCGGTGACGAAATCCACCGCAGCGGTTTCGCCATCGACCAGGTAAGCCAACACCTCAAGCCCCTGCTGCGCAGCCCACTCTTCCGTGCCCAACAACACCACCGAGGCCCCGTCGGTCAGCGGCGTGGAGTTACCTGCCGTCAGTGTGCCCTGGCCACTGCGGTCGAAGGCGGGCTTGAGCCTGGCCAACTGCTCGAGGGTCAAGTCGGGACGCAAGTTGTTGTCCCGCGTCAGCGACAGAAAAGGGGTCAGCAAGTCATCCTGCCAACCCTCGGTGTACGCGGCGGCCAGCTTCTGATGGCTGAGCAACGCCAACTCGTCCTGCTCTGCACGGCCAATGCGCCAGGCCTGGGCCATGCGCTCGCAATGCTCGCCCATCGACAACCCCGTGCGCGGTTCGCCATTGCGTGGGAACTCGGGTTTCAGATGGTGAGGCCGCAGCTTGAGGAAAGGCTTGAGTCGCTCGCCCAGGCTTTTGCCACGGTTGGCCTGCAACAGGATGTGGCGCAGGCCTTCGTTGACGGCAATTGGTGCATCGGAAGTGGTATCCACGCCGCCGGCAACACCGCAGTCGATCTGCCCCAGGGCAATCTTGTTGGCCACCAGCAGCGCAGCTTCCAGCCCAGTACCGCAGGCTTGCTGGATGTCATACGCCGGGGTCTGCGGCGACAGGCGCGAACCCAGCACACATTCGCGGGTGAGGTTCATGTCGCGTGAATGCTTGAGCACCGCGCCAGCCACCACCTCCCCCAGCCGTAACCCATGCAGGCGATAACGTTCGATCAGGCCCTCAAGGGCGACCGTGAGCATCGCCTGGTTGCTGGCCGTTGCGTAGGCGCCATTGGAGCGGGCAAAGGGGATTCGGTTGCCGCCCAAGATCGCGACCCGGCGAGGTGAACGCATGTGCTTGTTCCTCCTGAAACAATTTGATCCGTACAGCCTAGGTGTTTTTACCGCATTCGAACGACCTTGCCACAAAGTTGGTCCACACTTTCAAGCTTGCCTTTTGCGGAGACCCACTCATGAGCGATCGCTACCTCGGTTTTGCCAACTCCAGCCTCGGCCGCCGCGTCGTGGATGCCCTCGGCCTGCCGCGCCCGGCACCGCTGGAGCGCTGGCAAGCCGGCCGCCTGCGCCCGGTAGAAGGGGCCCTGGTACTGGGTGGCGGGCCGCTGGCAGGCCAGGTCGAAGCCATAGCCCCGCGCCTGACCGACGCGCTTTACAGCTTCAATGCAGACCACCTGCAGGCCGAAGCCTGGGTGGCCGGCCTGGGGCCGAAAATCAAAGCCGTGGTGTTCGATGCCAGTCATTTGTCCGACAGCGATGCGCTGAAGCAGTTGCGCGAATTTTTCCAGCCACTGCTGCGCAGCCTTGCCCCGTGCGCCCATGTCGTGGTGCTGGGGCGCGCGCCGGAAAGCCTCGACGACCCGTTGGCCAGCGTTGCCCAACGGGCCCTCGAAGGCTTCAGCCGCTCGCTGGCCAAAGAGCTGCTCAATGGCGCGACCGCCCAGCTGCTGTATGTCGCGCCCGGTGCCGAAGACCAGTTGGAAGGCGCCTTGCGTTTCTTCCTCTCGCCCAAGAGTGCCTTCATTTCTGGCCAGGTACTGCGCCTGGAAGCCTGCACCAGCCAGGTAGACGACTGGACCCGCCCGCTGGCTGGCCGCCGCGCTCTGGTCACGGGTGCGGCGCGCGGCATCGGCGCCGCAATTGCCGAAACCCTGGCGCGGGATGGCGCCGATGTATTGCTACTCGATGTGCCGCAGGCCAGCCAGGACCTCGACGCCCTGGCTGCACGGCTCGGTGGCAAAGCGCTGCCACTGGATATCTGCGCCAGTGACGCGGCAACGCAACTGCTCGCCGCCCTGCCCGACGGCATCGACATCGTGGTTCATAACGCCGGCATCACCCGCGACAAGACCTTGGCCAACATGACCCCGGAATACTGGGACGCAGTGATGGCGGTCAACCTCAAGGCACCGCAAGTACTGACCCAGGCGCTGTATGACAACGGCGCACTGGGGGAAAACGCGCGCATCACTTTGCTGGCCTCGGTCAGTGGCATCGCCGGCAACCGCGGGCAGGCCAACTACGCCGCGAGCAAGGCCGGGCTGATCGGCCTGGCCCAAGCCTGGGCGCCCCGGCTCGCCGAACACGGCGGCAGCATCAACGCTGTCGCCCCCGGTTTCATCGAAACCCACATGACCGCGGCCATGCCCATGGGCCTGCGTGAGGCCGGGCGGCGCTTGAGCTCGCTGGGCCAGGGCGGCCGCCCGCAGGACGTCGCCGAGGCCATCGCCTGGCTCAGCCAGCCAGGCTCCGGGGCGGTCAACGGGCAGGTGCTGCGTGTGTGCGGCCAGGCCTTGATGGGAGCGTGAACATGAGCAGAAACTGGCACGACCTGCACAGCCCGGCTGCCCGCGCCAGCCTGTATCTGCGTGCAGCCAGCAAGCGCAGCATCAGCGGTGACCGCTTGCCGGACGATGGCCTGCGCTGTTTCATCCCGGTTCAGCCGGGCAACCTGGCAGCCTATCGACGGCTTTGCCACTTTACCGACGATGGCCGCCTGCCAGGCACTTATCCACACGTCATGGCATTCACCCTGCAGTTGCAGCTGATGACCGCGCCAAACTTCCCTTTCCCGCTACTCGGCCTGGTGCACCTGCACAACCGCATTGAGGTGCTGCGGCCGCTTGGCGGGCTCGAAGGGCTGCGCTTTGCGGTGTATGCGCACAACCTGCAGCCGCATGCCAAGGGCGGCACCTTCGACCTGGTGACCGAGGCAGACGACGGCATTGGCCTGCTCTGGCGCGAGACCAGCCGCATGCTGGTGCGCGGGCTGAAGCTGGAGGGCCAGGCAGGCGAGCCGGCCGACGATGAACCAGCGCCATTGCCCGAGGCCACCCGCTGGTACGCCGACAGTGATATCGGCCGGCGTTATGCCAAGGTGTGCGGGGACTACAACCCTATCCACCTCAGTGCCGCCAGCGCGCGGCTGTTCGGCTTCCCCACGGCCATTGCCCATGGCATGTGGAGCAAGGCCATGGCCCTGGCGGCACTGCGTTGGCACCTGCCGCACAGCGGCTATGCCTTTGAAGTGGACTTCCGCAAACCTGTGCGGTTGCCGTCGGAGGTGGTACTCAGTGCCAGTGAGGCGGGGCCTGCGGGGACGTTGCGGCTGGATGGGCATGCCGGGGTGCTGCATATGGTCGGGCGCTGGGCTCCCCTTTGAATCGTGAGGCTGCTGCGCAGCCTTTTCGCGACACAAGGCCGCTCCCACAGCGACTGCGTCAGCCTTGATGTCAGCCGGTCTCTGTGGGAGCGGCCTTGCGTCGCGATGGGCCGCAAAGCGGCCCCTTGCTTTGCATCGGGCCTGGGCCGAAGCTATGCAGCATTAGGAGACCCCCGATGAACCTGCAAGAACTCACCCAACGCCTGCACCAGATTCGCGACAACAATGACTGGCGCGGCTTCCACAGCCCGAAGAACCTGGCCATGGCCGCCAGCGTCGAAATGGCCGAGCTGGTGGAAATCTTCCAGTGGCTGAGCGAAGACCAATCGCGCCAGCTACCTGCCGACAAACTCGCCCACGCCGGCCAGGAAGTCGGTGATGTGGTGCTCTACCTGTTGCTGCTGTGCAGCGAGCTGGGCCTGGACATGGACCAGGTAGTGCGGGCCAAGCTGGCCGACAGCGAGAGGCGCTTCGCCCGATGAACGACCGTCACTTCGATGAGCTGGCCACCCGCTTTGCCGAGAAGATCTACGGCGGAGCCAAGGGCGCGATCCGCCTGGCCGTGCTGCAGGCAGACCTGGCCGAGGCGCTGCCCGATCGCCCGCTGCGCATCCTCGACATCGGCGCCGGGCTGGGCCACATGGCCTTGTGGCTGGCCCAGCGTGGCCACCACCTGACCCTGGCCGAGCCTGCCGCCCCTATGCTCGAAGGCGCCCGGGCGCGCTTTGCCGAGGCCGGCCAGACCGCCACGTTCATCCAGGCACCCTGGCAAGACCTGCTCGGCCAACTGACCGAGCCCTACGACCTGGTGCTGTGCCATGCCGTGCTCGAATGGCTGGCAGAGCCCGAAAGCATCCTGCCCGTGCTGCACCAGCTCACGGCCCCTTCCGGGTGGCTGTCACTGGCCTTCTACAACCGCGACGCGCTGGTCTATCGCAACCTGCTCAAGGGCCATTTCCGCAAATTGCGCAGCAACCGGCTGGAAGGTGAAAAGCAGAGCCTGACCCCACAGAAACCGCTTGATCCACGCGAGCTCAAGGCGCAACTTGATCCTATGTGGCAGGTTGAAACCGAGAGTGGTGTGCGGGTGTTCCACGATTACATGCCCAAAGAGTTCCAAGCCAAGGCCGAGCTGCTCGACCTGCTGGAAATGGAACTGGCCTATCGCCGCCACCCCGGCTTCGCCGGGCTTGGCCGCTACCTGCACTGGGTCTGCCGCCCGCGTTAACCCGCCCGCCGGGAGGAATACATGCCATACCGTCTGTTGTACCTGGCCCTGCTGCCGCTTGCCTTGGCTGCCTGCCAGGGCAGCAATCCGTATGTGGCCAGCAGCCGCCCGCTGCCCCCGGCCCCCGCCCAGGCGGCCACCACCTTCGACGCCAGCGCCTACCCCGCGCCCGCGCGGGATTATGGGCACTACCGCAGCTGGAGCTGGCGCGACGGGCAGTTGCCCAGCGGCTCGGCCAACGCCGACCCGGCGCAACTGGCCGATGCCGTCAGTGGCGCACTCGACCAGCATGGCCTGCGCCCTGCACGGGGGGCAGCCGGCGACTTGCTGGTGAGCGCCGACATACGCCTTGAAAAACGCCTGCGCCAGGTGCGTGACTACGACACCTACGACCCCTACTACGGCCCCTACCCCTACGGGGGTGTCGGCTATGGCGGCTACCGCAATGGCTACGGGGGCTATGCCAGCGTGCCCATCGTGCGCACCTACGAGGTGGAGGTGATGGTGGTGCGCATCGACCTGTACGACGCCCGCAACGGCCAGCCGGTGTGGAGCGCCAGCGCCGAAAGCGGCAGCGACAAGGACTCGCCGCGTGAACGCGAAAGCGCCTTGCGCGATTCTGTGCACAAGGCGCTCAGCGGCTATCCTCCCAGTTAATAGCTAACGGAGAACCATCATGTTGCGCCGTCTCGTTCTACTGTCATTCGCGTTACTGCTTGCCGCCTGCTCCAGCAATAACGTGCAGCAGGATTTCGATGCCAGCCGTGATTTTGCCGCCTACCGCAGCTGGGCGTGGCAAGAGCCGGGCCTGCAGTACCGCCCGGATGACCCTCGGATCAAGAGTGACCTCACCGAGCAGCGCATTCGCCAGGCGGTGGCAGACCAGCTCGACCAGCGCGGCCTGCGCCCGGTCCAGGCTGGCGCGCGGCCTGACCTAGGCGTGCGGGCGTACCTGATTGTCGAGCAGCGCCAGCAACAGATCACCACCAACTACGGCGGTGGTTGGGGTGGTTACTGGGGCGGCTACTGGGGCGGCCCGATGTACAACGAAACCCGCAGTGTCGACTACAAGGTCGCCACCATCCAGATCGACATGTTCGACGGGCGTGACGGCAAGCTGGTGTGGCGAGGCAGTGCCGAGCAGATCATGAACAACTACCCGCCAAGCCCGGAAGAACGCAACAGCGCCATTCACAACACCGTGACCAAGGTGCTGGCCAACTACCCGCCGGGTAGCAAGAAGTAACATTCAAACGCGGCTTTTATAGGCGCCGCGGACTCTGTGGGAGCGGGTTCACCCGCGAAGCAAGCGACACGGTGCATGGCACCGGCTTCGCCGGTGTTCGCGGGTGAACCCGCTCCCACAGAGATCGCGATTCTGAACCCGGCTGCACCACCTGCCAGGTCTGTGACAACTACGACAAAATCCATTCCAGCCACGCCTTTTTCCCCTTCCCGCCCACTCGTGCGCAGGTTCTTGTCTATCTTCACTTAAGGAAACCTGACTGACCGGGTAGATGTGTTCAACATTTGGGAAAGGCGACCTGCCAATGCAAAGCATTGTTCTCCTGCTGTGGCTTGCCTTGTGCTCCGAACAGGATGTGCGTCAACGCCAGATATCCGATTTGCTGACCCTGGGCGTGGCTGCCGGCGCCCTGTTCTGGCTGTTCGCCACCGGCCACAGCTGGATCGGCGCCGATGCCAGTGATGCCGGCTGGGCACTGGCCATCGTCATGCTGCTTACACTGCCTGGCTACATGCTCGGCCGCTTCGGTGCCGACGACGTCAAGCTGATGGGCGCACTGGCCCTGGCCACCAGCCCGCAATACGTGCTCGGCACCTTCATTGGCGCCGGTGTCAGTGTGCTGGTGTGGCTGCTCACCCGTCGGCGCCTGTGGACCCTGCTTAACCCCAAGGTGAAGAAGCGTTTGCAGGCCCTGACCGAAGAAATGGGCGACAAACAGGCATTCGTACCCTACGTGTTAGCAGGTTTTCTTCTAACGGCGGTATGGATCCAATAATCACTCCTGTGGTCCTATGGGTTGTACACAACTTGTACATATCCACAAAGTGCGACTATTTTTAAGCTGCCAGCGTGTCTGGCACGGGAGCAGGGCCGCATACGAACAGGGAGTTGATCGTGTCCAGACCATTCAGTGAAGTGAAGCTTTTGGTGGTCGATGACCAACCAGTCATCGTCGAACAGTTGTGTGAGTTTCTCGAAACCCAGGGCTACCACTGCCTGCCAGCCCATTCCACCGACGAAGCTATCCAGCGCTACCTGGCCGACGAGGCCATTGGCTTGATCATCTGCGACCTGCACATGCCTGAGCGTGATGGCATCGAACTGGTCCGCGCCCTCAAGGAAGTCACCGGGCAACGTATGTTTGAAGCCATCATGCTGACCGGGCGTGCTGACAAACAGGACGTGATCCGCGCCCTGCGCGAAGGGTTTGCCGATTATTACCAGAAGCCCATGAACCTCGACGAACTGCTGCAGGGCGTGCGCCGCCAGGAAGAGGCCCTGCAAGAACGCCAGCGCAACTTCCGCGCCCTGGGCGGGTTGAACCAGCGTTTGCAGGACCTGGCCGACTCGGTGGACGAACTGTACCAGGACCTGGAAAAAGCCCGTGGCCAAGGTACCCACCGACGTGCCACCGATGTGGAAGAGAGCGAAAACGAGCTGCCGGCTGCCTTCGAGAAGCTGTCGCCACGCCAACTGGAAGTGGCGCGGCTGGTGAGCAAGGGCAAGACCAATTACCAGATCGCCTGTGAGCTGGGCATTACCGAAAACACCGTCAAGCTGTATGTGTCGCAGGTGTTGCGTTTGACCCACATGCACAACCGGACCCAGCTGGCATTGGCGCTGACGCCCAGCTCGTCGCCGGTGCATCTGAGGTTTACTACCCATTGAAGGGGTGGCTTCAAGATTGCAGGGGGCTGCTTCGCAGCCCATCGCGACACAAGGCCGCTCCCACAGGCACCGCGCAACCCTCAGGATAACGGTGGACCTGTGGGAGCGGCCTTGTGTCGCGAAAGGGGCGCAAAGCGCCCCCCTACAATTGAAAAGCCAAACTCAGGGTCAGCCGGGGGCCACGGTCCAGGCTATCCAACGCCACATCCGCCAAAGGCTTCGCCACCTCCAGCGCAACGTTGAAGTAGCGCCCATCCCCCAACCGTATGCCAAGTGCCGCCGAAGCCAAGTGGGCATCGTCCACCGGCCCCCGGTTATGCCAGGCCTGCGCCATATCCACTGCCGCATAGGGCTGAACCAGCGCCAGCCCGCTACCTCGCAGGCTGTAGTTCAGTTCATAAGCCACACCCCATCCCTTGTCCCCGTCCGCCTGATCACGCGGGTAGCCACGGCCAAAATGCTGCCCACCAAAGCCCGCCCGTTCGCTGTCGGGCAGACGGTCATCACTCCAGTACAACGCGCCCGAAGCCACCCCCTGCCAGGCGCCAGCCAGCGTTTCACTCTGCAATCCGGAAAGCCGCAACCGCAGGAAATCCAGATCGTAGTCAGCATCGCTACGCGCGCCCAGGTAATCCAACCCCTGGTAAACCCCAGCACTGACAATACGCAAGCGCCCCCCTTCCACTTTGCGCCAGTCGCCCTCGAAGGACACCGCGCGCACGGAAGTGTCGTAGTCCCGTAGAGAAGGCTCCCCGTCCAGTTGGTCTTCGAAGTGCTCGCTGACTGCATACAAATGACCTTGCACGGCCATCCATTCGTTCGGCCTGACAACCACTGGCTGGCGCAGGCCCACTGCATAACGCTCACTGCTGCGCTCGCGGGTCAGGTCACGGCCATCATCCAGGCGTATGCGCGTGCCTGGATCACTGCGGTAGCGCGAAGCCGACAGCAGCAACTGGCTGCCGGCAGCGTCCAGGTACTGGCTGTAGTCCAGCCGCTGGTAATGCACCTGGTCATCCCCCGGGGGCAGCAGCAGGCTGGCCTTGAACTGTTCGGCAAAGCGGGTCTGGGCATTGCTGGTGGCCGTCAGCAATGCCTGCGCATCGTCGCGACTGGAGTCGGCCAGGGTAACAGCGGCACTGAACGGCTTGCGCTGCGCACGCACGGTCAAGCGGGCGGCACCGTCAGCCGTTTGCGCCATCGCCAGCTCAGCCTCAATCGACACACCCGGCAGGCGTTCGGCGAGCCCCAGATAGCGCTCCAGGGTTTCACGTGTCAGCGGGCGTTCGGCTTCCAGTTGCGTCAGCAGCTGCTGCAAATAGCCACCGGCCGGGCCGATGTCGCCCTCCACGCGGTAATCCCGGATGTAACCTTCGACCAGCACCACATTCACCCGGCCTTCGGCCACATCCTGAGGTGGCAGGTAGGCGTAGGAAAGCAGGTAACCGTCCTGCCGGTAGCGCTCGGTCAGGCGCTGGGTGTACTGCTGCAGCTCGCCTAATGTGATGCTGTGCCCGATCAACGGCTGGTAGTGCTCACGCAAGTCGCTCAAGGGGAACACCGTACCGCCCTCGAAACGCACCTTGTGCAGCACGATGCGCGTATCCGCAGGTGCCCAGGCCTGGCTTTCGGCGTTTGGCCGGGGCATTCGCAGATTGGGGCTGGGGGGCCGATAGGTGTCTACCGGCAGGTTGGTGCCGGGCAGGCGCCGTTCGTACTCATGGCTGTCGAGAAAGCCCGGCAACGACTCGGCCTGGGCCAAAACCGCCCAAGGCAGCAACAACAGGGGCACGGCCAGAGGACGCATAGGGCGCTCCATGTTCCCTTGGGTTGCGGGGCACCAGCCGGTCACACCCGTCACTTGCAAGCGTAGGTGCTGGCCCGGCTGCCGTCGAACGCCTACTCGCTGACCTGGAACGCCACCCTCGCCGTCTCGCCGCTTTCATCCAGCGCACTGAGCTCGGCCTGCCCGGCCTGCGGCAAGCGCACCAACAGGCTGTCCTGCCCTTGTGTCTCGCCCAGTGGCTGGCCATTGAGGAACCACCAGCGCCGCCCGCCACCGCCCAGGGCCGACACGTGCAGCTGCAACGGCTCGCTGCTGGTCGCCGGGCGGCGCAGGTTGTCACCCGGTCGCACGCCCACTATCGACAGCGGCGGCGCGCTGGCCGGCACCTGCGGTGGGCAGGCCGGGTCGATGGCCGGCAGCCGCGCCGCGCGCCGCTCCACGCGGGGCAGCCAAGGCTCCAGCGGGGCCGGCCACAAGGCAATGTCGCGGGCCTTGGCGCTTGTGCAGCTGCCATCCACTCGCAGCCCCTGGTCGTTGACCCACACACTTTCGCGCAAGCCCAGACCCAGCGGCTGATCGGCGGCTTGCAGCGTCGGCGGCGTGGTGCCGTCCAGGGTCCAGGCAAAACGCTGGCGCCGGCAGTTGGGGTCCTGTTTGCTCATCGGCTGGCCCAGCGGCCAACAGATCGCCGCCACACCGACATTCGCCGGCACCCGCTCCACCGGCACGCTGATGCCACGCTGGCTGTCGCGGTTGCTCAGCAGGTCGTGCACCTGCAGCATCAACGGCGCCGCCGAGGCCAGGCCGAACTGGCCGGGCACCGGCGTGCCATCGGGGCGACCGATCCACACGCCGATCAGGTAGCGCGGGCCCACGCCAATCGACCAGGCATCGCGAAAGCCATAGCTGGTGCCCGTCTTCCAGGCCAGTTGCGGGCGCTGTACCAGTTCGGCATGCGGGTCGCGGTCGGGGCGCGCCTGGCCACTGAGGATGCGCCGGATGATCCACGCCGCCCCTGGTGACAGCAGCCGGCGCTCCACCAGCGGGTCCTGCGGCTGCAAGCGCACCCGCGCACTGTTGCCACCCCGCGCCAGCGCCGCGTAGCCACCCACCAGGTCTTCCAGCCGGCTGCCGGCACCGCCCAGGATCAGCGACAGGTTGGGTTCGGCCAAGGGCGGCAAAGCCAGTGGCACGCCCGCCATGCGCAGTTGCGCGGCAAAGCGTTTCGGGCCGTAGGCCTCCAGCAACTGCACGGCCGGCAGGTTGAGTGACAGGGCCAGCGCCGAGCTGGCCGACACCGGCCCACTGAAGCCCATGGAGAAGTTGCCGGGGCGGTAGTCGCCATAGCGGCGCGGCACATCCTGCAACAACGATTCGGAATGGATCAGGCCATCGTCCAGCGCCATGCCGTAAAGGAACGGTTTGAGGGTGGAGCCGGGCGAGCGCAGCGAGCGCACCATGTCGACATGCCCGAAGCGGCGCGCGTCGGCCAGCTCGATCGAACCCAGGTAGGCGCGCACCGCCATGCTCTGCGCCTCGACCACCAGGATGGCGGCAGAGGTGCGCTCCGGTAGCCGCGCGCGCCAGCCCAGCAGCAAGTCTTCAAGGCGCCGTTGCAACGCTGCATCCAGCGTGGTGCGGATCAGCGGTGGGCTGTCGGCGCTGTTCAGGCGCCGGGCGAGCAAAGGTGCCAAGGCTGGCTCCTGGCGTGGTGCCAGCACCAGCGGCTCTTCGGCTGCCTCGCGTATTTGCTGCGCAGGCCACACCTGGTATTCGGCCAGGCGCTGCAGCACCTTGTCGCGGGCGCGCTGGGCGCGCTCGGGGTGGCGATCCGGGCGCAGCCGGCTGGGTGCCTGGGGCAGCACCGCCAGCAGCGCGGCCTCGGCCGGGGTCAGGTGCATCGGCGATTTGCCCAAGTACGCCCAGCTGGCGGCGGCCACGCCCTGCAAGGTGCCGCCGAAGGGCGCGCGGTCCAGGTAGATCTGCAGGATCTCGCGCTTGGACAGGTGCCACTCCAACTGCGCCGTACGCCACAGCTGGCGCAGCTTGCCGGCCAGGGTGCGGTCATGCGGGTCTAGCAGCCGTGCCACCTGCATCGACAGCGTGCTGCCGCCCGACACCACGCGCCCACCCCGCAGGTTCAGCCAGGCCGCACGTGCCAGGGCCAACGGGTTGACCCCGGGGTGGTGGTAGAACCAGCGGTCCTCGTAGGTCAGCAAGGCCTGCAGGTACAACGGCGAAACCTGGTCCGGGCTGACCGGGTAGCGCCATACACCTTCGGCATCGGCAAAGCGCCACAAGGGTGTACCGTCTTCGGCCAGCACTACCCGCGCCAGGTCGTCGCCCGGCAGGGGCAGTGGCCACAGGCGGTCAGCCAGCCACAACAGGCCGCACAGCACCAGCAGGCCAATCAGCGTGGCGCGCAACAGCCTGCCCGCACGCGCTAAGCTTGGCATCGGGAACCGACCTGGCCAGGTAATGGCCAAAGGCTTGGGAACGGCAACCTCGCCAATTCGTTCATCAGGAAGCAACTATGCATGTAGAAGGTTTTTTCGAGTGGCTGGGCCAGGCACTGGGGTCTGTGATCCGCCTCATCGTCGACGCTTTGAGCGGGCTGTTCAACCTGCTGGCCAATGCCGGTGGCAATTTCATCGACGGCCTGGCGCGCACTCTGGGCACGGACACCTCGCTGATCAGCATCCTGGCCGTGATCATCGGCCTGATGCTGCTGTACTCGGCAATCCGCGCGTTCATGCGCGCCTCGATCATCCTCGGGATCATCTGGCTGGTGCTGGGGTTGTGGGTGATGAGCTGGGTGATTCACTGAATGACTCAGCTGATCTGCGCGGTCTTTGTGGGAGCGGCCTTGCGTCGCGAAAGGGCTGCACAGCAGCCCCAGGATTTCAGCTTCGCCGCTTGAATTGCCGGGGCCGCTTTGCGGCCCTTTCGCGACGCAAGGCCGCTCCCACATGGTCCGTGTAGAGCGGGTCTTCAGCGGGCTTTTACGGTCATTTCACCTTGCCCATCACCCACAGCCTGCAGGGTCGGCCGGTACATCGACTCGACCTGCGGCGGCGGTACGCGGTAAGTGCCCGGGGTCACTGCCCGCGCCAGGTACAGCAGGTGGGTGGTGCCGTAGCTGTCGAGCTTGAGCGCGGCAACATAACGGTCATCACGGTACTCCTGGTGCACCACGCTGGCGTTCTGCATCGACTCGCGCCATTCCTTCACGGCGCTGCTGGCGTTGTCCAGGCTGGCGGCACTTTGCGCCAGGTTCTGGTTTTCCAGCTCCAGGCCTGCCGGTAGCAGGTCTACCACCAGCGCATCCGGCACACGGTCTTCGGCCTTGAGCGCCAGGTGCACCAACACCAGGTCGCCGCTGCGCAGGTTATGCAGGTCCAGCGGCTGGCCGTTCATGCCCAGGTACTCACGACGAATCTGCATACCGTTGCCGCTGGCCGCAGGCGCCTGGCGTGGGTAACCGGACAAGGTCAGTTGCTGGTACAGCGTCTCGCTGCCTTCGTTCTGCACGCTCAGTGGCGAGGCCAGCAACGGGCCTTCCAGCTTCATGCCGGCCTCGGCATTATTGAATTCGCGGACCTCGCCCGCACTGTCCAGGCGTGCCTGCCACTTGCCTTCCGGCTTGCCCAGCAGGCCACGGCCGGCCAGGAACAGTGCATTGCGCTCCTGGGTCGACAGCCAGCGGTTGGCCGCCAGTTCATCCGACAAGGCGAACAGGCGCTGGTCGACCTGGCTGCTGGCCAGCTTGCTCTCCTGCAGCAATGCCAGTATCAGCGCCTGGTCACGCAGGGCGCTGCCGTAATCGGCCATCCAGCCTTTGCCACGGCTGATGCCCAGGCCCGCCTGCAAGGCTTGCTCGGCGCGCGGCTTGTCGCCCATCTTGTCCAGCGCCACCGCCAGTTGTACCAACGGCAGGCCGGAGCGGGCATCGGCGCGGCGCTCGAACAGGCCACGCAGCGCGCCCAACGGCGCCTGCTGGCTCTGCGACAACACCAGCGCCGCGTAGGCCTGCACGGCAAAGCGGGTGTGGTCGGCGTTTTCGCTGTAGTCGACTTCGATCAGGTTGCGTTCCTGCAGGTAGCGCAGCAGGCGCTCGCTGGCCTTCTTCAGCGCTTCGGCCGGCACGCCATAACCCTGGTCACGGGCACGCAAGAGGAAGTCGGTAACGTAGGCGGTCAGCCAGTACTCCTCTTCGCTGTCCGAACTCCACAGGCCAAAGCTGCCGTTATAGCGCTGCATGCCCAGCAGGTGCTCGATACCCATTTCAATCTTGCGCTTGCGCACATCCGCCGGCTCGCCCTTGATGCCCAGGCGCTTGAGGCTGTCGGCATCGGCGTACAGCGACGGATACAAGCCGCTGGTGGTTTGCTCCAGGCAACCGTAAGGGTAAGCCTCCAGGGCACGGATCTGCTCGGCCAGGTTCAACGGCGGCCGGCTCGACAAGACCAGGCTGGCCTCAAGGCCAGCGGGTTCGAACGCGGCCAGGTCTGCTTCGGGCAGGGTCCATGGCTGGTCCTTCAAGGCCACGCGGTAGTGCTTGAGCATTGCCGGGTAGGCCGGGCGCACGCCCAGCGTCCACTCACGTTCGAACGCGGTGGTCGGCTCGTTCGGCAGCGCCAGGCCGGTAACGCGCACATGCACCTTGCCCTGCCCCAGGCCGCCCTGGGCCTGCACCGGAATCATCAGCGTCGAGCGCTGGCCTTCGGCCAGGGCAACGTTCTGCACGGCGCTGGCCGCCAGGCTCAGTTGACCTTCGGTGGTGATTTCAACGTTCAGTTGCTGGGCGCGGCCCGACAGGTTGGCCAGGTCCAGTGCCAGGCTGGTGCGGTCGCCACCGGCCAGGAAGCGCGGGGCCGAAAGCTCGGCGATCAGCGGCGCGGCGACCACGGTCTTGCCTTCGGCCATGCCGAAATGCTCTTCGGTCCAGGCCTGGGCCATCAAGCGCAACTCGCCGTTGAAGTCGGGGATGTCGACCGTGGCCTGGCCCTCACCCTTGTCGTCCAGGGTCACCGGCAGGCTCTGCTGGGCAACGATGGTGACCGTGGTGTTAGGGCGCTTGCCGCCTTTGGCCATCCCCGCATCGCCACCAAACGCCAGGCTGGCAAGGCGGCCCTGCCCGGCTTCGATCAGCTGGCCGTAGATGTCCAGTTGGTCGGCGCCATAGGCCTTGCGCCCGAACAGGCTGGCAAACGGGTCCGGGGTTTTGAAATCGGTGATGTTGAGGATGCCCACATCCACCGCCGACAACAGCACATGCACTTGCTTGGGCACGCTGCCATCAGCATTGGCGGCCTTGACCTTCACGGTCAGCGGCTGTTTCGGGCGCATTTTTTCCGGCGCCTGCAGGCTCACCGCCAACTTGCGCTCGGCGCGGTCCAGCGGCAGGTGCAGCACGCCGACTGAACGCTTGGGCGTGGCGTTGGCCTTGCGCTCACCCGGGCGGATCACCAGCGCGCTGATGTACAGGTCGTGGCGTGCCCAGGCTTTGTCCAGTTGCACATCGAAGGTCTTGCCCTCGGCGGGCACTTCGATTTCCTGCCACCACAGCGGGCCATCGCTGGACTCGATCATCAGGTAGCCGCTGCCAGCGGCAGGCGGGGTGACGGTGACCTTGGCCGTGGCGCCGTCGGCATAGGACGGTTTGTCCAGCGCCAGCTTGACCTGGTCGGGGCGCACGGCACCGCCTTCGGCGTTGTCCTGGGCGCGGTAGCCGGCCCAGAAGCGCTCGCTGGAAACAAGGCCGGTCTGCGGGTCTTCCACCTCGACGCGGTACGGGCCCCATTCAACCTGGAAGTTCAGCTTGGCGGTGGAGCCCGCCTTGACGCTGACTGTCTCTTCGTTCTGGGTCAGGAATTTCTCGTTGTAGGCGTAGCTCCAGCCGTCGCTCTGCGAGTAGTTCCAGTAGTAGTCTCGGCGCTCGCGGATCAACCGCACCTTGAGGTCGTTGGCCGCCAGCTTGTTGCCATCGCGGTCGGCCACCAGGAATTCGAATTCCACCGGCCCGTCGCTATCGGTTTCCTCGCCATCGAACAGGCCACGCAGGCCCGGCAGGCGCTCGGCTGGCCAGATCGGTTGCTCCAGGCGCCGGGTAATCGGCCGGCCACCGGACTCCTGCAGGCTGGCCTGCACGGTCAGTTGCAGCGGCGAGCGGGCTTCGGCCCAGCGGCTTTCGATATCGACCATCGCCTTGCCAGCCTGGTCGAGGGTAATCTCGTCCAGCTCCAGGTCCTGGTTCAGCTCGGTTTCGGTGACTGAGCCAAACTGGTAGCCCGGCAGCGCAGGCACCGCCTCGCGAAGGGGACGCACATAGGCCTGGCCACTCAGGCGATTACCGGCAGCCGGGGCGCCATACAGATAACGGCCATTGACCTGAATGCGCGCATCCTCCTCCGGCGACAGCGGCGTGCTGCTGCCCTTCAGCTCCAGCGCCAGGCGCTCGGGCAGGAAGTCTTCGACCAAAAATTCATACACCTGCTTGCGCCCGCCGCCCAGGTCGAGCAGCAGTTGCCAGCGGCCAGTCGGGGCCTCGGTGGCCAGTTGCAACTGGTATTGGTACAAACCATTGCTGTCGGCTTCCCAGACGAACTTGCGGCTTACCTGTTCATCCGGGCGACGCACTTCCACGCTTACCGGCTGGGCTTTGACGGGCTTGCCGTCCTGGTCGCGCAGCAGGCCATTGAGCAGCACGGTTTCACCTGGGCGATACAAGTCACGCGGGCCAAAGATGAAAAACTGCAACGGGTTGGCCTGGGGCCCGGTGATGTCGAATTCGGCCAGGTCCAGGGCGGCGGTGTTCAGGCGCAGCAGAGTGGTGTGCACACCTTGGGTGGCGATCAGGGTATCGGCCTTGGGCGTGATCGGCAGCTGGGCGTGGCCTTTGCCATCGGTGCTGGCCTGGGCGAGCAGCTTGCCCTTCTCGTCATGGATTTCGAGATTGACGCCGTTCAGCGCCTTGCCGCCTTCCAGCGCCTGGGCGAACACGTCAATGCGGTCGCGGTACCGGTGCGCCGAAACGCCGATGTCGCTGAGGGTGAACAGGGTCGCTGGCTGCGAGTAGTCATAGGTGCCCGAGGCACGCATCACCGCCAGATACACACCCGGGTCCTGCAGCGGCTTGATGCCGGCGATGGGCAGCAGCACCGTTTCGCGGGTGTTGCGGGCGGGGTTGAGGTCGAAGCGGCCGCTGTAGACCAGCTCGGCCATGTCCAGGGTTTCCTTGGACTGGTAGTAGTACAGGCTGCTGTTGCGCCCCCAGCTGGCGAGGAAGGTCGAGAGCATTTCCGGCTTCACCCGGAAGAACTCGACATCGACCTTGTCGACGTTCAGGGCAATCACCGGCAGGCCTTCGGCCAGGCGCGTGGGCAGCAGCGAACCGCGGCTGGCAAAGCCGATGGTCGGTTGCATGTCGCGGGTTTCCAGCTGGGTGAGCGACTCACTGTCCAGTTGCTTGCCGTTGACCGCGAGCAGGCCCTTGTCGACGGTCAGCACCAGCTTGCGCTGCGGCTCCAGGTGGCGCAGGCGCAGCTCCATCTGGTTGTCGGAGAGTTCCCAGGCGCCATCGAGCTTACCCTTGACGGTGTCGACCAGGTGCACCTTGGTGGCGAAGTCCTGCTTGGCATCCAGCGGTGCGGAGAAGCTGATCGACAGCGTTGCTGCGCCATCGAGCTGCACTTCCGAAACATCCAGCACCGAAAGCTCGCGGCCCTCGTAGCGCTTGGCGAGCACAGCAGGGTCTTCGCGCTTGGGCGCCTGGGTTTCGACGGGCGCTGTAGCGACGGGTTTCTCGACCGGCGCCGGTTTGTCCGGCGTCGAAGAGTCACAGGCACTGAGCAAAGCCAGCGCGCAGGCCAGCAACAATCCTTTGTTGAACATGGAGTAGGAACTCTTAGGCAGCGTGTACGTGAGGGCAGCAACTATAGCTCAACGTCAGGTGCAGCACCCGGGCGTTGCGCGGCAAGTGAGACCATGGTCGCGCTAAATGGTTGCCTGGCCGTTACACTGTGGCATTTGTTAAAGGGGGCCGCTGTGCGCTCCTTCGCGGGCTTGCCCGCTCCCACAGGTTTGGCGCCGTCCGCAAGAGCAACACTTTCCTGTAGGAGCGGGCAAGCCCGCGAAGGGGCGCACAGCGGTCCCAAGTCTCATGGAATGCAAATGTCCCAACTCTCTGCCGACTGGCGCCACCGCCCTACCCACCACAAGGTCTGGGCGCTGGCCGCGCCGATGATCCTGTCCAACATCTCCGTGCCGCTGGTGGCGCTGGTCGACAGCACGGTCATCGGCCACCTCCCCCACGCCCACCAGCTGGGCGCCGTGGCGGTGGGCGCCACGTTGTTCACCTTCATGGTCGGCCTGATGGGCTTCCTGCGCATGGGGTCTACCGGCTTCGCCGCCCAGGCCGCCGGCCGTGGCGACGGCGCGGCGTTGCGCCAGGTGCTGGTGCAAGGGCTGCTGCTGGCGGTTGGTTTCGCGGTGTTGATCGGCCTGCTGGCCATACCGTTCAGCCAGCTTGCACTTCATGCGATGCAACCCAGTGCAGCCCTGCAGCAGTCCACCGAAGACTTCTTTCACACGCGCCTGCTTGGCCTGCCTGCGGCGCTGGCCAGCTACGCGCTGGTTGGCTGGTTTCTGGGCACCCAGAACGCCCGGGCTCCGCTGGCCATCCTGCTGACCACCAACCTGCTGAACATCGTCTTGAACCTGTGGTTCGTCCTGGGGCTGGATTGGGGTGTGCTGGGTTCGGCGCGGGCATCGGTGATCGCCGAGTGGAGTGCCGCCCTGCTGGGCCTGGCCCTGACCCGCCCGGCCCTGCGGGCCTACCCGGGGCACGTGGCGTGGGCGGCGCTCAAACGCTGGCAGGCCTGGCGACCGCTGCTGGCGGTGAACCGCGATATTTTCCTGCGTAGCCTGGCGCTACAACTGGTGTTTCTGCTGATTACCGTACAAGGCGCACGCTTGGGCGAGTCCACGGTAGCGGCCAACGCCCTGCTGCTCAACGGCCTGTTGTTGACCGCCTATGCGCTCGACGGGCTGGCGCACGCGGTGGAAGCACTGTGCGGCCATGCCATCGGCGCCCGTGACCGCGAAACCCTGCGCCGCTCGCTGGTGGTCGCCTGTGGCTGGTCGCTGATCACCAGCCTGGGCTTTGCCGGGTTGTTCCTGCTGGGTGGGCACCTGTTCATCGACTTGCAGACCGACATCGACAGTGTGCGGGCGGCGGCCTACCCATATTTGCCCTATTTGGCGCTGCTGCCGTTGATTGCAGTGTGGAGTTACCTGCTGGACGGCCTGTTCATCGGCGCGACCCGGGCGCGGGAGATGCGCAATGCGATGTTGCTGTCGGTACTGATTGCACTGCCGGTGGCGGTCGCCATGAGCGGGTTCGGCAACCATGGATTGTGGTTGGCGTTTCTCGGGTTCATGGGGTTGCGGGCGGTGACGTTGGGGTGGGTGGGGTGGCGGTTGCAGCAGAGGGATGAGTGGATTCAGTGATGTTGGGGTCGCTTTGCGGCCCATCGCGACACAAGGCCGCTCCCACAAAAGGCCTGCATACGCCGGTCAATGTGGGAGCGGCCTTGTGTCGCGAAATGAGGGCGAAGCCCTCACCTGCGGTTTCACAGCCACACACAATCCCAATGCGGATACTCGCCCGCTCGCCGGACCAGGCCAGCCCGAATGGGATTGGCGATGATGTAGCGGGCAACCGCCCGGACATCCTCCTCACGTCTCAGAGCCCGGTCATGAAAACTGGTCTGCCAGATATGTCGCCTGTCAGCGCCCACCTTGTACAAAGCACAACTGCTTCTGGACTTGAACCCACACATCAGCGTCCCCAGGCTCGTCGGGCCAAGCTCGATAAGCCAGTGAAGATGATCCGGCATCAAGACCCAGGCCAGAGATCGACAAGCCTTGCCCTCTTCACTGAACCGCAATTGCTGGACCACGGCCCTGGCGAATCGGAAATCCTTGAACAACGGCGCTCGGTTACGAGTGGTTGTGGTGAGCAGATAAAGGCGCCCGGATTCAGACACTCGACCGCCACGTAAACGATGGGAGCCTGGAAGTTGCATGTCGTCCTCCTTTGAACATTGCATTCAAAGGTAGCGGCATTGGTGCGATGGACCAGGGCCGGATATTTACCGGTTGTGACGCTGGTGAGGGCTGCGCCCTCATATCGCGACGCAAGGCCGCTCCCACAAAAGGCAGTACAGACTTTTGCAGGAGCGGCCCCGGCAATTACGACGACAGGTACGAAGACCGGGTCAAGCCCAGGCGCAACGCATCCAGGTATTGCGTGCGCTCGCGCGCAGTGATCTTGGCGCTGGCCACCTTGTCGCGGTAGTGGGTCATCAACTCCTCCGGCGACAGGTGCACGTAGCGCAGCATGTCTTCGATGGTGTCGTGGGTCTCGATACCGGCGTGGTACACGCTGCCGTCGGCGTTCTGGTAGATGTTCACCGAGTCGGTGTCACCGAACAGGTTGTGCATGTCACCCAGGATTTCCTGGTAGGCACCCACCAGGAACACGCCCAGCAGGTAGTCCTCGCCGTCCTTCAGCGCATGCACCGGCATGCTGGTCTCGATGCTCTGCTCGTCGACGTACTGGTTGATCTTGCCGTCCGAGTCGCAGGTCAGGTCCTGCAGTACGGCGCGGCGCAGCGGCTCTTCGTCCAGGCGGTGCAGCGGGATGATCGGCAGCACCTGGCCAATGGCCCAGGTGTCCGGCAGGCTCTGGAATACCGAGAAGTTGCAGATGTACTTGTCGGCCAGCTTGTCGTTCAGCTCGTCCAGCACCTGGCGATGCGAGCGCTGGCGGGCTTTCAGCGAGTTATGCAGGCGGCGGCACACGGCAAAGTAGCACTGCTCGGCCAACGCCTTCTCGCTCAGGCTGATCTTGCCATCGGCGTACTGCGCGGCCACATCACCCATGTAGTGGGTGGCGCGCCAGTAAGTCTCGGTCACCATCTCGATGTCGGTCGGGCCAAGCAGGTCGGCCAGCCACTGCACGGTCTCGGGCAGGGCTTCCTTGTTCTCGATGGTCGGTACGTCGTCATTGTGCTTCTCGACGTCGGTGACCTGGATCACCAGCATGGCGTGGTGCGCGGTCAGCGAGCGGCCACTCTCGGAGAAGATGTGCGGGTGCGGCAGGCCCTGCGCGTCGCAGAACTCCTTGAGCATGCCCACCACCACGCCGGCGTAGTCGTCCATGTCGTAGTTGATCGAGCTGGCATTGCGCGAGTGGGTGCCGTCGTAGTCCACGCCCAGGCCGCCGCCAACGTCGATGTGGTCGACCGGCAGGCCCAACGCACGCAGCTCGCCGTAGTAACGGATGGCTTCCTTGAAGCCGTGCTGGTAGTCGGCCAGGTTGGCAATCTGCGAGCCCATGTGGAAGTGCAACAGGCGGATGCCCTGGTCCAGGCCGGCATCGCGGAAGCGCTGCACCACCGAGATCAGCTGGGCAGCCGACAACCCGAACTTGGACTTCTCGCCACCGGTGTCGGCCCATTTGCTGGAGGCCAGCGACGACAGGCGCACGCGCAGGCCCACCTGCGGTTTCACCTTGAGCTCGGCGGCCTCGTCGATCACCAGAGCCACTTCCGACTCTTTTTCGATGACGATAAATACGTTGTGGCCAAGCTTCTGGCCCATCAGCGCCAGGCGAATGAACTCACGGTCCTTGTAGCCGTTGCAGACGATGGTGCCGCCCTTCGGCGCCAGCGCCAGCACGGCCAGCAGCTCGGGCTTGGAGCCGGCTTCCAGGCCGATGGAAACGTTTTGCGTGGCGATGATGTTCTCCACCACCGCTTCCTGCTGGTTGACCTTGATCGGGTACAGCGCGGTGTACTGGCTCTGGTACTCCAGGCGCGCGATATTGGCATCGAACGCACCGGTCAGCTGGCGTACGCGGTCCTGCAGAATGTCGGGGAAGCGCACCAGCAAGGGCAGCGACAGGCCGCTCTGGCGCAATTCGTCAACCTGCTCGTACAGGTCGATCGGCGCGCTGTCGGGGCCGTTGGGGCGCACTTCGACGCGCCCGGCTTCATTGATGGCGAAATAACCAGCGCCCCAATGGCGGATGCCATAAACACTGCGGCTGTCGGCCACGGTCCACTGGCTACCATCGTCTTTGCGTGTGCGTCGTACGGACATTCAAGTCCCCTATAGATAAGTCGAAGACACTGCCCCGCAGGCAGCGGAGCGAGTGTAAAAGCTGTAAATGACGATTCATCCGTGCTCAGGCATAGACCCTGACCACAGGAACGAGTTTAGAAAGCGCTGGGCAAAAAATTGTGCGATGGCTTCAGCCGCCGGACTTTTTCGCCTTGAAACCCTGTTTGGTCAGCTCGCCGATCAACAGCTCGACATGGTCGCCCTGGATCTCGATAACCCCGTCCTTGAGGGCGCCGCCAGTACCACAACGGCGCTTGAGCGTGGTCGCCAGGTCTTTGAGCTGGTCGGGCGGCAGCGGCACACCGGTGACGGTGGTCACGGTCTTGCCGCCACGGCCTTTGCTCTCACGACGCACACGGGCAATGCCGTCGCCTTCGGGGATGATTTGCTGCTTGCAGCTGCAGGCATCCACCGGCTGGCCACAGTCGGGGCAGTGCCGACCGGCGTCGGTGGAGTAAACGAGACCGCCAAGGGCGGAAAAGGAAGAAGCTTTCTTGGCCACTTTTGTTCCTCTGTGCTGAGGACAAAAACTGGTCGTGCCTTGGGGTTGAGGCCGACCGCGAAGCCCCACTCTGGCAGGGGCGGCGCTACTGCTGCAAGACCTGCGGCAGCCCGAAAAGGGCGCGCAGTGTAACGATAAATCAGGCAATTGCTAAGTACTGGAATGCGCCATTTTACGAATGTTTTGCGACTTCGCCGCCTGTCGGCCCGTGCGCTGATGCAAACTGGCGCACCTTACCCAGGAGAAAGGCCCATGACGACACCTCACATCGGTACGTTCATCGCCGACTGGTACAAGCTTGGCGTAACCGTGCCCACCCCATGGGGAGTGACCCAGGCGTGTGAAAACCAGGTCCTGTCACTGGCCACGCGCCTGGACGCAGGGTATAGACGCCAGGGTGATTGTGCCATTCACGACACCGCCGTCGTCGAGCCCGGGGCGGTACTCAAGGGGGCAATCATCGTTGGCCCGGGCGCCTTCGTGGCTGCGGGCGCCTATCTGCGAGGCGGTGTATACATCGGCAGCAATTGCATTGTCGGGCCAAGCTGCGAGGTAAAAAGCAGCTTCATGCTCGACTCGAGCAAACTGGCCCATTTCAACTTCGTCGGCGACTCGCTGATTGGCGCGAACGTCAATATCGAAGCCGGGGCAATCATCGCCAACTACCGCAATGAACTGGATGGCGCCGTTATCAGGATTCGCCATGCGCAGGCGACCCTCGACACCGGGGTGTGCAAGTTCGGCGCCTTGATAGGCGATGGCTGCAAGATCGGTGCGAACGCGGTCATCGCCCCTGGCGCATTGCTGCGGCCCGATACACGCGTGCCCAGGCTAGGGCTGATCGACCAGTTTGCCTACGACTGAGCAGCCTTGTAGCGCGCCAGCGCTGCCAGGGAGTCAGGGCAGTAGGGGTACAGATGCCGATCTTCTTCGACCTGTGCCAGGCTGAGGAAACGCGCTTCGCTCACCTCCTCCGGCTGCAGCCGCAAGGGGGCATCGGACACCGCCGAATACACCGCGCACCACAGGCGGTTGTCCGGCTGGTCGAAATAGAACCGCTCATGAAACTGCAGCGCTACGCCTTCGACGCCCAGTTCCTCGGCCAGCTCGCGGGCCGCCGAGCCGGCGTACGTCTCGCCCGCGGCCACCATCCCGCCGGCTGCCACATCCCAATAACCCGGGTACAGCGCCTTGCTCAGGGTACGCCGGTGTACGCAGAGCTGCCCCGCGCCGTTGAACAACAGAATGAAGGTACACCGACCAATCAGGCCACGCTCACGCAGCTCGGCCCTTGGCAACGCGCCGAGCACTTGGTCGGCTTCGTCCACCCAGGCAACCAGCTCGCGGTCGGAGGCCGCCCGGTGGGCGGCCTCGTTGGGGCTGATGGCCATGTTCAACCCTGCGACAACAGCTGACGCAGGTCGATAACCGCGGCGTTGGCCCGCGAAATGTAGTTGGCCATGACCAGCGAGTGGTTGGCCCACATGCCGAAGCCACTGCCGTTAAGCACCATCGGGCTCCACAGCGGCTCTTGCGAGGCCTCCAGCTCACGGATGATCTGGCGCACGCTGACGGTGGCATTCTTCTTCGCCAGCACATCGGCAAAGTCTACCTCGATGGCGCGCAGCAGGTGCGACAGCGCCCAGGCCTGGCCACGGGCTTCGTAGAACACGTTGTCGATCTGCAGCCATGGGGTTTCCACCAGCTCCTCGTCCACCTGCGGCGCCTGGCCGGCAACTACCGACTCGGTCTTCAGCGTGGTGTTGAGCTTGACCCGGCCAACGCTGGCCGACAGGCGCTGCGACAGCGATCCCAGGCGAGTGGCCACGTCACCCAGCCAGTTGTTCAGGTTGTCGGCGCGGGTGTAGAAGATCGCGCCCTTGTCGCCAGCAGCCAGACGGGTCTGGTAACGGCTCAGCGACTTGATGCCCTCTTCGAACTCCGACTCGCTCGACGGCAGGATCCAGCTCTTGTTGTCGAAGTTGAAGCGCGGCTCGGCCTTGGCCAGGTCGGCGTCTTCGGTGGACTGCGACTGCGAGCGGGCGAAGTCCTTGCGCAGGGCGCGGGACAGGTCGCGTACCTGGACCAGCACGCCGTATTCCCAGCTCGGCATGTTGTCCATCCACAGCCCTGGCGGGAAGCGGTCGTTGGAGATGTAGCCACCCGGTTTGTTCAGCAAGGTGCCGGCCACGGTCTTGAGGGTTTCGATGGTGGTGTAGCCCACCACCATCTGCTGGCCGCCGTGCTCAGCGGCAGACTGGGCATTCTGCTGTACCGGGAACAGTTCCGGCTCCTGGCTCCAGTACCAGCCCAGGCCGATGCACACCAGCAGGTACAACCCGATCAGGGTCCCCAGGGCACGGCTCCACAGGCCGCCAAGGTAGCTACGGGCGGCAGCGCCGCGGCCGTCGACACGCTCACGGGGCTCGGCTTTGGCCTCGCGGTTTTTCCAGTCCAGCATGGCTTTGTCCTTAATCAGTCACGACGGTTCTAGGGCTTGGACCACAGGCCTGCGCCAGGGTGCCACGGCAAGCCCGCATGGCAGCACTATAAAGCAGACACCACCGTACGCATAAGCGACCAATCAGTCAGCAACTGAATATTCGTTCTGGCCGCTTTGTTGATACAGGGCAGTCACGTATTTGCAAAGAGCTGCTAGCATAGAGCCATCATTGCCCCTGCACATCCCAACCTATAAGTAGCCAGGACATGAGCCAAGCAGTTGAGCCGAGCCCGCAGTGCCCCACCCAACAGGTGACGCGTAGCGGCCTGCGCAAGGACGACCCGCTCGACCCGCTGCTGCTGCCCCTGCGCAAGCCGGTGTACATCCTGCTGCAGGACCATGAGCGTGCCCAGCGCCTGGCCCAGCAACTGGAGTTCTTTGGCCTGGTGGTGCAAGCGCTGCCCAGCGCGGTGGCGTTTCTCGCCTCGATCAACGAATACCCGCCTTCGGCCATCATCATGGATGTCGACTTCACCGGTGCCGGCCAAGGCCTGCTGCTGGCCGCCAAGGTGCAGCAGGGGCTGGCGCTACCTGTTCCGCTGCTGTTCTTCAGCCACCACGAAGCCGACACCCCGACCCGCCTCGCCGCCGTGCGCGCGGGTGGCCAGGACTTTCTCACCGGCAGCCTGGAGGCTTCCAGCCTGCTGGAAAAGGTCGAACTGCTGACCAACGCCACCCCGCACGACCCGCTGCGCGTGCTGATCATCGACGACTCGCGCACCCAGGCGCTGCACACCGAGCGCGTGCTGGCCAGCGCCGGCATGGTCACCCGCAGCCTGACCGACCCCATCCGCACCATGGCCGAGCTTGCCGATTTCCAGCCCGACCTGATCATCCTCGACCTGTACATGCCTGCCTGCACCGGCCCGGAACTGGCCAAGGTGATCCGCCACAGCGACCGCTATGTGAGCGTGCCGATCATCTACCTGTCTGCCGAGGACGACCTGGACAAGCAGCTGGATGCCATGAGCGAAGGCGGTGATGATTTTTTGACCAAGCCGTTCCGCTCACGCCACCTGATCACCACCGTGCGCAACCGCGCCGCCCGCGCCCGGCACCTGAAGGCGCGCATGGTGCGCGACAGCCTCACCGGGCTGTACAACCACACCCACATCCTGCAACTGCTGGAAGACTGCAGCTTCCGCGCCCGCCGCGAACAGCAGCCGTTGAGCTTTGCCATGCTCGACATCGACCATTTCAAGAAGATCAACGACCGCCACGGCCACCCCATGGGCGACCGGGTGATCAAGAGCCTTGCGCTGTTCCTCAAGCAACGCCTGCGCAAAACTGACTTCATTGGCCGTTATGGGGGTGAAGAGTTCGCCATCGTCATGCCCAATACCGCGCTGGACGCAGCGCACAAGGTGCTGGACGAAATTCGCCGGCGCTTTGCAGAAATCCTCTACCCGGCGCAGCCGCGGGATTTGCAGTGCACGTTCAGTGCCGGGGTGGTACAGCTGGATGAGGTGCTGGATGCACTGACCATGGCCAGTGCGGCGGACGAGGCGCTGTACCGGGCCAAGCACGCGGGGCGTAATTGCGTAGTGCGTGTAGAGCCTTGAAACAGAATTACCTGTTCCGGCCTCTTCGCGGGTAAACCCGCTCCCACAGGATGGCGTCGCTCTCACCGGCGATGCATTACCCGCGAAGAGGCCGGAGCAGGTGAAATAAATGAAGGCACTGTGCCACTTTTTTTCTGGCACCAAGCCCCTGTCGTCATCACCCGGTCACAAAATCGCAATAACTTCAGGCGCCTATCTCTCCCCTGCGCAGGAAGTTCGCAGCTATGCGCCTGAAGTGGCTGACCAATTTCAACACCCTGTTGCTGGTAACGGTGTGTCTCGCCCTGGGCATCACCCTGTGGTGGTCGCAGCGGGCCCTGGAGCGCCCCTACCTGATGATGGAGCGCTACCTGGGCCTGTCCCAGCAGTTCCAGAACCAGGCAGCACGCAATATCCAGGCTTACCTGGGCAGCGGCGACGCCCTGCGCCATGCCGCCGCCATGGAGGCCAACCAGCAATTGCAGGTCAGCCTGAACGAGTGGCCCACGGAACTGGCCGGCAAGCTGCGCCCCAGCCTCGACAACCTGCAGGCCTTCACTGCCAACGAACTGCTGGCCGCCGGTAAACTGGCCGGCGATCCGCAAGCCCTGCTGCTGCAGGCCGAGCGGGAAATGGGGGCCAACTTCGAACAACTGGCCGGCTACGCCCGTGACAGCGGCAGCGCCGATGCCAGCCGCTACCTGTTGCCCTTGCTCGACGCCAGCGTGCACCTGGGTCGCCTGTCGCTGGCAAGGGACAAGCTGGTCAGCAGCGGCCGCCCGGAGCTGGCCGACGAAGTGGAACGTGAACTGCAACTGATCCGCACCCAGGCGCAGGCCATCGACAGTTTGCCGTTGCTGGGCGTAACCCGCGCAGCCGAATCCGGTGCCGACGACTTCGCCGCCATGATGGGCCTGGAAACCCAGGCCAGCGCCCAGCAGGAAGACATTGCGGTGGGCCTGAAGCGTGAACTGCAAAGCCTGCTAAGCCGCTACCCGGCCGAACTGCAACGCACCCGCGAACAGATCGAACGCCGCGTCGCCCTTGCCGCCAGCACCCATCAGCGCCTGGAGGCGGTGCAGCAGGCCATCGCCGCGCTGGAACCCGAAGTACGCGGCGAGCATGCCAAGATCGCCGCTGAGGTGCGCATCATCCAGGGCCTGATGATCGGCCTGATCCTGCTCATCGCCCTGCTGATCGACACCTTGCAGCGGCGCCTGACCCGCACCCTCACCAGCCTTGCCCCAGCCTTGTCACGTTGGGCCGAGGGCGACTTTGCCCAGGCCATCTCCCTGGGCAAGACCAACCGCGAACTGCACGACATCCAGGAGTCGCTCAACCGCCTGCGCCAGTACCTGGTGGAGCTGGTCGGCACCATCCGCCACAACGCCGAGCAGGTGGCTGGCAGCAGCCACGCCCTGGCCGGCATGAGCGCCGCCCTGCACGACGGCGCCGAGCGCCAGGCCGGCGATACCGGCCAGATCCGCGATGCCTTGGGCGAGCTGGAAGCGACCATTCAGCAAGTGGCGGACGATGCCAGCGCCGCCGCCGATGCCAGCCGCGATGCCGGCCGCGCCGTGGAACAGGGCCAGGCGGTCATTGGCCAGAGCTTGTCGGGCCTGCGCGAGCTGGTCGATGAAGTGCAAGGCAACGCCCGCATGATCGAGCAACTGGCCGACGAGTCGGCGACCATCGGCGGGGTGCTGACGGTGATCCGCTCGATTGCCGAGCAAACCAACCTGCTTGCGCTGAACGCCGCGATCGAAGCAGCCCGTGCGGGTGAAATGGGCCGTGGCTTTGCCGTGGTGGCTGATGAAGTGCGTTCGCTGGCGCAGCGCACCACGGGGGCTACCGGCGAGATTCAGGCACTGATCGACCGCCTGCAGCAAGCCGCGAAAGGTTCGGTGGCGGGGATGCGTGCGCAGCTTGAGCATGCCGAGGCCACGGCCAGCCAGGCCCAGGCTGCGGATGGCGCGCTGGACGAAATTGTCTGTGCCATCCGCACCATTGCCGACACAGCGGTGCGCATTGCCGATGTCACGGCCCAGCAGAGTGGCGCGGTGAGTGAAATTCGTGACCACAGCGAGCGGATTCACGCGCTGGGCGAAGACAACCTGCAGCGCATTGGCGAAGGGCGCGAGCAAGGCGAGCAGTTGCTGGGGCTGGGCGGTGAGCTGAACCGCGCGGTGCGGGCGTTCAGAGTCTGAACGGGCAGCGCAGTCCCTGTGGGAGCGGCCTTGCGTCGCGAAAGGGCCGCGACGCGGCCCCGGTAATGTCAGCTGTGATGCATAAACCTGGGGGCGCTTCGCACCCCTTTCGCGACACAAGGCCGCTCCCACAGGTACGGTGCATGCCTTGAAGATATCGCAGGCCATGTGTCGCCCCCGCCGCCTGCATGGCCCCAACCCGCACCAACTCCGCTATCATGCCCGGCACGTTCCACCTCGCGAGTCCGCCATGCGCCGCCTGTTTTTCCTGCTGTTCCTGCTGCTGGCCAGCCCTGCGTTCGCCACGGGCCTGCTCGACAACCGCCCCAGCGCCACCCTCGGCGCCGCTTCGCTGGCCAACAACGCCGACTTCCTGCCGGTACACGAAGCCTTCAAGCTCAGCCTGGTCCAGGCCGATGCGCAAACCGTCAAGCTGCGCTTCGTCGCCACCGAGGGCTACTACCTCTACCGCCACCGCTTCCAGTTCCGCACCGAGCCGGCCGACATCGCCCTGGGCACGCCAAACATCCCCAAAGGCGAGGCCAAGCACGATGAATTCTTCGGCGACGTCGAGGTGTACCACGGCGTGCTCGACATCGAACTGCCGCGCACCGACCCGCGAGCCTTCACCCTGTTGGTGGGCTACCAGGGCTGTGCCGACAAAGGCCTGTGCTACCCACCGGAAACTGCTCGCCTGAGCATCGATGGCGAAAGCGGCGCCACCCCCCCCGCAACCGCCGAACACGGCTGGAACTGGAAATCGCTGCTGTTGTTCTTCCTCGCCGGGGTCGGCCTGACCTTTACCCCGTGCGTACTGCCGATGCTGCCGATCCTGTCTGGCGTGGTGCTGCGCGGCCAGGTTGGCGGCCTGCGCGGGCTGTCGCTGTCGCTGGCCTACGTGCTGCCGATGGCGGCCAGTTTCGCGGCGCTCGGCGCGCTGATGGGCCTGTTCGGCGCCGGCCTGAACCTGCAGGCGCGCCTGCAGTCGGCCTGGGTACTCGTGCCCTTCGCGCTATTTTTCGTGCTGTTCGCCCTGGCGATGTTCGGCCTGTTCGAGCTGAAGCTGCCCCAGGCACTGAGCAACCGCCTGAACAACGTCGCCAACCATACCCGGGGTGGCTCGCTACTGGGCGCGGCAGTGCTGGGCGTGCTCTCCAGCCTGCTGGTTTCGCCTTGTGTGTCAGCCCCTTTGGCTGGCGCCTTGCTGTATATCAGTGCCAGTGGCGATGCCCTGGGCGGCGCACTCAAGCTGTTCGCCCTGGGCCTGGGCATGGGTGCCCCCTTGTTGCTGGTGGCCACCGGTGGCGCAGCATGGCTGCCGAAGAGCGGCCCATGGATGAACACGGTGAAAAACGCCATCGGCGTACTGCTGCTGGGCCTGGCCATCGGCTTGCTCAGCCGCGTGCTGCCGGGGCCGGTGACCTTGCTGCTGGTGGGTTTCCTCGCCGCTGGCGTGGCCCTGTTCCTCGGCGCCCTGGAGTTCGTGGTCAAGACCGCTCGCCAACGCCTGGCCCAACTGCTTGGCCTGGCCTTGCTGGTATACGCCCTGGCCTGCTGGTATGGCGCCCTGAGCGGCCAGGGCGACCCGCTTCGCCCGCTGCCCGTTGCAACACTGGCGGCCACCGGCAGCAGCCAGGCGGCACAGGCAGATGCCTGGCAGACCATCACCACCCCCAGCGCACTGGACGCCGCACTGGCCCAGGCCAAGGCGGCCGGCCAGCCAGTGCTGCTGGACTGGTACGCCGACTGGTGCATCAGTTGCAAGGTGATCGAACATGAAGTGCTCAATGCGCCGCAGGTGCAAACGCAGTTGGCCGGCTTCAAGCTGCTGCGTTTCGACATCACCGAGAGCAGTGCCGAGCAACGCAAGCTGCTCGACCGCTACCAGCTGTTCGGCCCACCCGCCCTGCTATTCTTTGCCGCGAACGGCGGCGAAATTACCGCTGATCGGGTGATTGGCGAGATAAACGCCGGTGATTTTGCGCAAATTCTGACACGCGTGCGCGGCAAAGTCGGTCTATAACTTCCCGCGTGCCGGGAAAAATCCTGTAATAGGTGACCAGATTTAATTATTTGGTCACATACTTCGCGCGAATCTCGGACATCGTGCTGGCTATTGCCGGGAACTGGACACTTGCCGTCGCTTTACGGCACACTCGCCGCGCTGTGTCGAATTGCCCTACAAATCCAAGGAATCCGCAGATGGCAACGCTACTGGTGCTCCACGGCCCAAACCTCAACCTGCTCGGTACTCGCGAGCCTGGCCATTACGGCGCCGTGACCCTGGCCCAGATCAACCAGGACCTGGAGCAACGTGCCCGCGCCGCGGGCCACCATCTGCAGTACCTGCAGAGCAATGCCGAATACGAACTGATCGACCGCATTCACGCCGCACGCAACGAGGGTGTGGACTTCATCCTGATCAATCCGGCTGCTTTCACCCACACAAGCGTCGCATTACGTGACGCATTGCTTGCGGTGAGCATCCCATTCATCGAAGTGCACCTGTCCAACGTGCACAAACGCGAACCGTTCCGTCACCACTCCTACTTTTCCGATGTTGCCGTAGGGGTGATCTGCGGCCTGGGCGCCAGCGGTTATCGCCTGGCCCTGGAGTCCGCGCTGGAACAACTGGCTGCCAACGCACAGCCCAAATGATGAAAACCCTGGCCTAAGTGGGCCGGGGTTCGAGAGAAACGTTTCCGATACGTTTTTTTGTATTTCGCCCCCTGACCGAACCTTTGGGAGTTGATGATTAATGGATATCCGTAAAGTCAAGAAACTGATCGAGCTGCTGGAAGAGTCTGGCATCGACGAACTGGAGATCAAGGAAGGCGAAGAGTCGGTCCGTATCAGCCGTCACAGCAAGACCCCAGCTGCCCAACAGTTCTACGCACCTGCGCCGATGGCTGCCGCACCTGTTGCTGCTCCGGTTGCCGCTGCTGCTCCAGTCGCCGAAGCCGCTGCCGCTGCCCCGGCCCTGAAAGGCACCGTGATCCGCTCGCCAATGGTAGGTACCTTCTACCGCAAGCCTTCGCCGACCTCGCCGAACTTCGCTGAAGTGGGCCAGTCCGTGAAGAAAGGCGACACCCTGTGCATCGTTGAGGCCATGAAGATGATGAACCACATCGAAGCCGATGTTGGCGGTGTCATCGACGCCATTCTGGTAGAAGACGGCCAGCCGGTTGAGTTCGACCAGCCGCTGTTCACCGTCGTTTGATTCGCGGAGAGCCAACGATGTCTGGGAAGCTGGAAAAAGTCCTGATCGCCAACCGCGGGGAAATTGCCCTGCGGATCCTGCGTGCCTGCAAAGAGCTGGGCATCAAGACCGTCGCCGTGCACTCCACGGCCGACCGCGAACTGATGCACCTGGGCCTGGCAGACGAGTCGGTCTGCATTGGTCCTGCTTCGTCCAAAGATTCCTACCTGCACATCCCGGCGATCATCGCTGCGGCCGAAGTGACAGGCGCTACTGCCATTCACCCGGGTTACGGGTTCCTGGCGGAAAACGCCGACTTCGCCGAGCAGGTGGAAAAGTCCGGCTTTGCCTTCATCGGCCCGAAAGCCGACACCATTCGCCTGATGGGCGACAAGGTTTCGGCCAAGGACGCGATGATCAAGTCGGGCGTACCGACCGTACCGGGCTCCGATGGCCCGCTGCCGGAAGACGAAGAAGTCGCCCTGGCGATTGCCCGTGACGTCGGCTACCCGGTGATCATCAAGGCCGCCGGTGGCGGTGGTGGTCGCGGCATGCGCGTGGTGCACAAGGAAGAGGACCTGATTTCCTCGGCCAAACTCACCCGTACCGAAGCCGGTGCTGCCTTCGGCAACCCGATGGTCTACCTGGAGAAGTTCCTGACCAACCCACGCCATGTGGAAGTTCAGGTACTGTCCGACGGCCAGGGCAACGCCATCCATCTGGGCGACCGCGACTGCTCGCTGCAGCGCCGTCACCAGAAGGTTCTGGAAGAAGCACCAGCCCCGGGTATCGATGAGAAAGCCCGTCAGGAAGTGTTCAAGCGTTGCGTCGATGCGTGCATCGAGATCGGCTACCGTGGTGCCGGTACATTCGAGTTCCTGTACGAGAACGGCCGCTTCTACTTCATCGAGATGAACACCCGCGTGCAGGTTGAGCACCCGGTGTCGGAGATGGTTACCGGTATCGACATCGTCAAGGAGATGCTGAGCATCGCCGCTGGCAACAAGCTGTCGTTCCGCCAGGAAGACGTGGTGATCCGTGGCCACTCGCTGGAGTGCCGGATCAACGCCGAAGACCCGAAGAAATTCATCCCGAGCCCAGGCAAGGTCAAGCACTTCCACGCCCCAGGCGGCAACGGCGTTCGCGTCGATTCGCACCTGTACAGCGGTTATTCGGTTCCGCCGAACTACGACTCGCTGATCGGCAAGCTGATCACCTACGGCAAGGACCGCGACGAAGCCATGGCGCGCATGCGCAATGCCCTGGACGAGATCGTCGTCGACGGCATCAAGACCAACATCCCGCTGCACCGCGACCTGGTGCGTGATGAAGGCTTCTGCAAAGGCGGCGTCAACATTCACTACCTCGAACACAAGCTGGCAAACGAGCATTGATCTAATAGTGTGATGTACCAGAACCCCGGACTTGTTCCGGGGTTTTTTATTGCCTGTCGTGGCCTCAGGGCCGGCAAGCCAGCTCCCACAGGAACTGTACATGGCTTGAGGCCGATGCGATCGGGGTGGGAGCTGGCTTGCCGGCGATTGGGCTGCGGCGCAGCCCCAGGCCCCTACCCCTTCATCCGCGGCATCTCGATGCGGTGTTCGTGCACACGCCGATACAAGGTAGCCCGCGAAATACCCAACGCCCGCGCCGTATCGGCCGGCTTCCAGCGATGGCGGATCAGTGCATCCAGCAACAACTGCCGGGCCGGGCAGGACACGCCGCTTTCAGCCGAAACAACCGCATCACCGCGCACCTCTTGCGGCAAATCCTGCAACTGCACCTGCCCGCCTTCACTCACCGCACAGGCATAACGCAACACCTGCCGCAGTTGGCGCAGGTTGCCCGGCCAGCGGTAAAGCAGCAGCGACTGCAACGCAGCATCCGCCAACACCACCTCCACCGAACACGCTTGCGCCTCCTCGGCCAGCAGTTGGTGAATCAGCCCCAAGCGATCCTCGCGCTCACGCAGCGGCGGCAGCTCGAACCGGGCATTGGCCAGACGGAAGTACAGGTCCTCGCGAAAACGGCCCTCCGCCACCATCTTCGCCAAGTCGCGGTGAGTCGCGCAGATCACCTGAATGTCCACGCGTTCGCGCCGTGCTGCACCCAGCGGCGCCACTTCGCCTTCGGCCAGCACACGCAGCAGGCGAGTTTGCAGGTTCAGCGGCATGTCGCCGATTTCGTCAAGGAACAGGGTGCCGCCATCGGCCTGCTGCAACAGCCCCTGCATACCTTTGCTGGAAGCCCCGGTAAAGGCCCCGGCTACATAGCCAAACAGTTCGCTCTCGATCAGGTTTTCCGGGATGGCGGCGCAGTTCAGCGTGACAAATGGCCCGTCGCGGCGCTGGCTTTGCTGGTGCAACTGGCGGGCAAACACTTCTTTGCCGGCCCCGGTTTCGCCTTGTACCAGCACCGCCAGGTTGCAGTCCTTGACCCGCGTGGCCAGCCGCAGATGCTGCTCGATGCGGGCGTCCTGCGCCTGCTGCAAGGGCTGCGCGCGCTGGCGTTGCTGCGGGGCGCTGACCCGGCCATACAGCCCACCCAGGCCCGGCAGGCGCTGGGCGGACGACGTGTTGACGCGCCGTAGCTGGCCCATGTCGAACAGTTCGCCAATGTGCTCGGGCAAGCGCCCCAGGTGCTGCACCAGCCGCTGCCGCGCCAGGCTGTTGATGGCCTGCAAGCGGCCATCGGCATCCCAGGCCAGCAGGTAATCGGGCTGGCTCTCCACATAACCCGGGGTGCCATGGGCGCGCATTACCCAGTGGCCTTGGGCACTGTGCATGAAAAAGGCGTTTTCGATTTCACGGGCACTCTGCTCGACCAACTGGCGGATCAGGTGCTGGCTGCGGCGGTCGTCGGGTGACTGCAAGGCCGATACATCCACCACCCCCAGCAACTCGCCCTGCGGGTCGAACACCGGCGCCGCGGTGCAGGTCAGGCCGATGAAGGCTGCGCGGAAGTGATCGCGCTTGTGCACCGTGACCGGGGCCTTACTGGTCAGCACCGCAGCTACACCGCAGGTGCCCTCCTCGCCCTCCGACCAGCAGGTGCCCAGGTACAGCCCGGCCTTGCGGCAGTCATTGCGGATGGCCGATTCGACCCGGTAATCGATGGTGCGCCCCTGGGCATCGGTCAGCAGCACGCAGTAGTCGGCGCCGCGCACCCGCTCGTGCAGGCGTGCCACCGCATCGCTGGCGATGCGCAGAAACAGCTCGGCGCGTTCGCGGCATTCGTTGAGCAGGCTTTGGGACAGGATACGCGGCCCCTGCTGGGAGCCGGGGTCGAGGCGGTACAGCTCCATGGAACGGCGCCATGAATCGAGGATCAGCGCTGGCACCGGCGCCTGTGGCAGGCGGTCGGCATTCTTCAGCACCCGGCTGACGCAGTCGACATGGGCTCGGGAGTTCGCGGCAAGCATTCAGGCCCTCCGGTTCTCGTTGCTGTTTTTATCGTTGTCCGGCCATTAAGCGCTTCCCCGCATGCCCCGACAAGCACTGTGTGATTACCGGCCGGCTTGAGACGCTGCGTCTCAGCGTCTCGCCAACCCAGGCCCCGCGCTGGCACCCGGCGTCTCGCCAGCAGCGCAATGAGCACCTGCCTGAGCGCAACAAAACCGCTCTGGCACGGCCATTTCAGCCGCGCCAAGAAAAGCTGGCACCGCGCTTGCTCCTGCCCTTGCAAACAAAAATACGAGGTGCGCCATGCCGCTACCCGCCCCGACCGTCGGGATCATTGCCAACCCTGCCTCTGGCCGCGACCTGCGCCGCCTGACCGCCAATGCCGGGCTCTATTCGAGCACCGACAAGGCCTCGGCGATCCAGCGCCTGCTGGCGGCCTTCGGTGCCACTGGCATCGGCCAGGTGCTGCTGCCCAGCGACATGACCGGCATAGCCGCCGCCGTGCTCAAGGCCAGCCAGGGCCCGGGCGCCCGTGACCAGCACTGGCCGGCCATCGAAATACTCGACCTGCCGCTGACCCAGACCGTTGCCGATACCCGCCTGGCCACCCGGCGCATGGTCGAGCGTGGCGTGGCGATGATCGCCGTGCTCGGTGGCGACGGCACCCACAAGGCAGTCGCTGCCGAGGCCGGCGACGTACCGCTGCTGACATTGTCCACGGGCACCAACAATGCCTTCCCCGAACTGCGTGAAGCCACCAGTGCCGGCCTGGCCGGCGGCCTGCTCGCCAGCGGCCAGGTACCGGCCAGCATCGGCCTGCGCCGCAACAAGCGCCTGCTGGTGAAGGTGCCCGAGCAACAGCTTGCCGAATGGGCCCTCGTGGAAGTGGCGGTATCGCCCCAGCGCTTCATCGGTGCCCGTGCACTCAGCCGCAGCGAAGACTTGAGCGAAGTCTTTGCCTGCTTCGCCGAGCCCCATGCCATTGGCCTGTCAGCCTTGTGCGGGCTGTGGTGCCCGGTGTCGCGCCAGGACCCGCACGGCGCCTGGGTGCGCCTGAACCCCGCTGCCGAACAGGCGCTGCTCGCCCCCTTGGCGCCCGGCCTGCTGCAAGGCTGCGGCATCACCGCCAGCGGCCCGCTGACGCCCGGCGTCGCCCATCGCCTGAGCCTGGCCAGCGGCACCCTGGCCCTGGACGGCGAGCGCGAAATCGAATTCGCCGAGCACGACACGCCCACCATCACCCTCGACCACCAAGGCCCGCTGAGCGTGGATGTCGAGGCCGTACTCGCGCACGCCGCCCGCCATCACCTGCTGGCCGTGCCGCGCGGCCACCGGCTGCACCCTGCAAACCCGCGTTGAGACAACCCTGGAGAACAACAAGATGTCCAATCAACTCAGTACCGAACAACTGCTGCATGCCTATGAAGTGATGCGCACCATCCGCGCCTTCGAAGAACGCCTGCACGTGGAATTCGCCACGGGCGAGATCCCCGGCTTCGTCCACCTGTATGCCGGCGAAGAAGCCTCCGCCGCCGGGGTCATGGCCCACCTGCGCGACAGCGACTGCATTGCCTCGACCCACCGCGGCCATGGCCACTGCATCGCCAAGGGGGTGGATGTGTACGGCATGATGGCCGAGATCTATGGCAAGAAAACCGGCGTGTGCGGCGGCAAAGGCGGCTCGATGCACATTGCCGACCTGGAAAAAGGCATGCTCGGTGCCAACGGCATCGTCGGCGCCGGTGCACCGCTGGTGGCCGGGGCGGCATTGGCAGCCAAACTCAAGGGCCGTGATGACGTGTCGGTGGCCTTCTTCGGCGATGGCGCTTCCAACGAAGGCGCTGTGTTCGAGGCCATGAACATGGCGTCGATCATGAACCTGCCGTGCATCTTCGTGGCCGAGAACAACGGCTACGCCGAGGCCACCGCCTCCAACTGGTCCGTCGCCTGCGACCACATTGCCGACCGCGCAGCCGGCTTCGGCATGCCAGGAGTGACCATCGACGGCTTTGACTTCTTTGCCGTGTACGAGGCCGCCGGGGCCGCCATCGAGCGCGCCCGCGCCGGGCAAGGGCCGTCGCTTATCGAGGTCAAGCTCAGCCGCTACTACGGCCACTTCGAAGGCGATGCGCAAACCTACCGCGCCCCGGATGAAGTGAAGAACCTGCGCGAATCACGCGACTGCCTGATGCAGTTCCGCAACAAGACCACCCGCGCCGGCCTGCTCACTGCCGAGCAACTGGACGCCATAGACGCGCGCATCGAGGACCTGATCGAAGACGCCGTGCGCCGCGCCAAGTCCGATCCCAAGCCACAGCCCGCCGACCTGCTCACCGACGTCTACGTCAGCTACCCCTGAGCCGCGGATTACAAGAACAACAGGAGAACCACCATGGCAAGAAAGATCAGCTACCAGCAGGCCATCAACGAAGCACTGGCCCAGGAAATGCGCCGCGACAACACGGTGTTCATCATTGGTGAAGACGTCGCCGGCGGTGCCGGTGCACCCGGCGAGGATGACGCCTGGGGTGGCGTACTGGGCGTGACCAAGGGCCTGTACCACCAGTTCCCCGGCCGCGTGCTGGACGCTCCATTGTCGGAAATCGGCTACGTCGGCGCTGCCGTCGGTGCCGCCACCCAAGGCCTGCGCCCGGTGTGCGAACTGATGTTCGTGGACTTCGCCGGCTGCTGCCTGGACCAGATCCTCAACCAGGCCGCCAAATTCCGCTACATGTTCGGCGGCAAGGCGGTCACCCCGCTGGTGATGCGCACCATGTACGGCGCCGGCCTGCGTGCGGCCGCCCAGCACTCGCAGATGCTCACTTCGCTGTGGACGCACATCCCCGGCCTGAAGGTGGTGTGCCCTTCTTCCCCTTACGATGCCAAGGGCCTGCTGATTCAGGCGATCCGCGACAACGACCCGGTGATCTTCTGTGAGCACAAGCTGCTGTACAGCATGCAGGGCGAGGTGCCGGAAGAGGTGTACACCGTGCCGTTCGGCGAGGCCAACTTCCTGCGTGATGGCGACGATGTGACCCTGGTCACCTATGGCCGCATGGTCCACGTAGCACTTGAAGCCGCCAACAACCTGGCCCGCCAGGGCATCGACTGCGAAGTGCTGGACCTGCGCACCACCAGCCCGCTGGACGAAGACAGCATTCTTGAAAGTGTGGAAAAAACCGGCCGCCTGGTGGTGATCGACGAAGCCAACCCGCGCTGCTCGATGGCCACCGACATCAGCGCGCTGGTGGCGCAAAAGGCCTTCGGCGCACTCAAGGGCCCGATCGAAATGGTCACTGCACCGCACACCCCGGTGCCGTTCTCCGATGCCCTGGAAGACCTGTACATCCCTGACGCGGCGAAGATCGAAGCGGCCGTGCGCAAGGTGATCGAAGCCGCAAGGAGTGCCGCATGAGCCAGATCCATACCCTGACCATGCCCAAGTGGGGCCTGTCGATGACCGAAGGCCGGGTGGATACCTGGCTCAAGCAGGAAGGTGACCAAATCACCAAGGGTGACGAGGTGCTGGACGTCGAGACCGACAAGATCAGCAGCAGCGTCGAAGCCCCGTTCAGTGGCGTGTTGCGCCGCCAGGTGGCCAAGCCGGATGAAACCCTGCCAGTGGGCGCGTTGCTGGCCGTGGTGGTGGAAGGCGAAGCCGAAGAAGCCGAAATCGATGCGGTTGTGCAGCAGTTCCAGGCCGAGTTCGTCGCCGAAGGGGGCGCCGATCAGGCCCAGGGGCCGGCCCCACAGAAGGCAGAGGTTGGCGGCCGCCTGCTGCGCTGGTTCGAGCTGGGCGAAGGTGGCACGCCGTTGGTGCTGGTGCACGGTTTTGGCGGCGACCTCAACAACTGGCTGTTCAACCACCCGGCATTGGCCGCTGAACGCCGCGTGATCGCCCTCGACCTGCCGGGGCACGGCGAGTCGGCCAAGGCCCTGCAGCGGGGCGACCTGGATGAACTGAGCGAAACCGTGCTGGCCCTGCTCGACCACCTGGACATCGCCAAGGCCCATCTGGCGGGCCATTCCATGGGCGGCGCGGTAAGCCTCAACGTGGCACGCCTGGCGCCGCAGCGGGTGGCCAGCCTGAGCCTGGTGGCCAGTGCCGGCCTGGGCGAAGCGATCAACGGGCAGTACCTGCAAGGCTTCGTCGCCGCCGCCAACCGCAACGCCCTCAAACCGCAGATGGTGCAACTGTTTGCCGACCCGGCGCTGGTCACCCGGCAAATGCTGGAGGACATGCTCAAGTTCAAGCGCCTGGAAGGTGTTGATGACGCCTTGCGCCAGCTGGCATCAGCCATTGCCGACGGTGACCGCCAGCGCCACGACCTGCGCGGGGTGCTGGGGCAGCATCCGGCACTGGTGGTGTGGGGCGGCAAGGACGCGATCATCCCGGCCAGCCATGCCGAAGGCCTGGAGGCCGAGGTACTGGTGCTACCCGAGGCTGGGCATATGGTGCAGATGGAGGCGGCTGAAGAGGTGAACCGCAGGATGGTGGAGTTTTTGCGGGGGCATTGAAGGGGGGAGGTGCATGACTTGGGGTGGCGTTGAGACATAGATGTGCATGCCTCGTTTTTTTCAGCGCCTGTAATATCGAGCGCCGCCCGCGCGGCGCATCGCCGGCAAGCCAGCTCCCACATCTGTTTCGGGCCAGTCGCTCCTGTGAAGTCACCGCTGTCCGCCTTGTTTGTTCCTTTCAGAATCGAAGGTTGCGCCGCTGGCCTTCAGCAATTTCCAGTCATGCACCCAAGGGTGCCCGCGCCAAAGGCACAGGAGAGACTGGCCCGAAACAAATGTGGGAGCTGGCTTGCCGGCGATGCGCCGCGCGGGCGGCGCTCGATCTCACAGGCGATAAACAACCCAAGGCATGCGCCTGTCTGCCCACCCTCGATCCCCCGATATTCACCTCGCAGCCATCTCGCCGCGCCGGCCTGTTACCTCATCTGCTTATGCCCTATCTGTCTCGGCCCCTTATTCTGCGTCATACTCGGCAGACCTATTGCCCGGTCCTCGCCATGCGTCCACTGCTCCCCATTACCCTGGTCCTGCTGCTCGCCGCCTGTGGCGATGGCGAATCGCTGCTTGCGCCGGACGCACGCCTGCCCGACGGGGGGCGTTACCGGGGGCAGGTGGTTGATGGCCTGCTGCAGGGCGAGGGCCGTATCGACTACCCCAACGGCAGCTGGTACGCCGGCGGCTTCAAGGACGGCCAGTGGCATGGCCAGGGCGAATGGCATGGCCAGAACGGCGAGGTTTACCGTGGCCAGTTCGCCGAGGGGCTGTTCCAGGGGCTGGGCGACCTGACCACGCCGGGCAGCCACTATGGCGGCACCTTCAAGCACGGCCGCCGCGACGGCGAAGGCACGCTCAAGCAAGCCGACCAGACCTACCGCGGCCAGTTCAAGGACGACCTGTACGAAGGCGCGGGCGAGCTGGAACTGGCCGACGGCAGCCGCTACCAGGGCCTGTTCGCCAAGGGCAAGCCCAACGGCGCCGGCGTGCGCAGCGATGCCAGCGGCAACCAGTTCAGCGGGCGCTTCGTCAACGGCCAGCTGCAAGGCAGCGGCACGTACGACAGCGTCGACGGCGAGCAGTACATCGGTGAGTTCAAGGACAATCGCCTGGAAGGCCGTGGCCGCTACGAAAACGCCGATGGCGATGTATGGATCGGCGAATTCAAGGACGGCTCGCTGATGGGTGAAGGCGAACTGCTGGGCAGCGACGGCAGCCACTACAAGGGCGAGTTCGTCGACTGGCGCCTGTCGGGCCGGGGCAGCCTGCAACTGGCCGACGGCAGCACCTACGTCGGCGGTTTCCTGAACGATGCCTACCATGGCCATGGGCAGCTGACCTTACCCAGCGGCCAGGTCGAAGGCGGCACCTGGGCCAACGGTGTGCGCGTACGCGACCAGAAAGGCAAGCTGCTGCCCGACCCACTGGACCTGGCCCTGCTCAACCAGGGCCGGCTGCTGGAAGAGTCGCTGGCCCGGGTACCGCGCTCAACGCCATCCATCCAGCTGTACAGCCTGGTGGTGGCCGGCGATGGCCAGCAAAGCGTGTTCCTGCGCGAAGCCGACTACGTCAGCAACATGCTCAAGGTGCGCTTTGGTGCCCGCGGCCAGGTGACCCTGGTCAACCACCGTGACCACATGGCCACCCGCCCCATGGCCACCCGCGAGAACCTCACCCGCGCCGCCAGTACCCTGGCCGAACGCAGCGGCCCCGAAGACCTGGTGTTCATCTACTTCACCAGCCATGGCAGCCAGGACCACCAGTTGGTGCTCGACCAGCCGCGCCTGCAACTGGCCGACCTTTCTGCCGACGAACTGGCCACTGCCCTGGCGCCATTGAAGGACCGCGACAAAGTAATCGTCATCTCAGCTTGCTATTCAGGGGGCTACATCGCCCCGCTCAAGGACGATCGCACGGTGATCATGACCGCCGCCCGGGCCGACCGCGTGTCCTTCGGGTGCTCGGAAGAAGCCGACTTCACCTACTTTGGCGATGCGTTGTTCGCAGAAGCACTGAACCAGACCGACGACCTGAAACAGGCGTTTGAACTGGCACGCGCCAGCGTTGCCGAAAGAGAACAAAGGGAAGGCTTCGAGGCCTCGGAGCCGCAGTTGTGGGCACCGCCAGCCGTACTTGAACACTGGCAGCACCTGCGCCGGCAACAGGCCGAAGAAGCATTGCGCAACGCCGCACAAGCCAACGTGGGGGCACAGGCAAAAACGCCTGGCAACCACTAGAATTGTGTGTAACAAGGGAGAGACATCATGTATTTGACGCCTCAGCATGTCCTGCTTGCCGGTGCCACCGGCCTGACCGGTGAACACCTGCTGGACCGCCTGCTCAACGAACCCACCATCACCCGCGTACTGGCGCCTACCCGCCGGCCGCTGGCCGAGCACCCGCACCTGGAAAACCCGGTGGGCGACCCGGCGGTATTCCTTCCACAGCTGGCCGGGCGGGTCGATATCGCCTACTGCTGCCTGGGCACCACGCTGAAGCAGGCCGGCTCCGAATCGGCCTTCCGCGCAGTGGACCTGGACATGGTAGTGGCGTTCAGCAAGCGTGCCCGGGAGATGGGCGCGCGGCATCTGCTGGTAGTCAGTGCGCTGGGCGCCGACCCGAAATCGTCGATTTTCTACAACCGGGTGAAGGGCGAGATGGAAGAGGCGCTCAAGGCCCAGGACTGGCCGCAGCTGACCATCGTGCGGCCGTCTTTGCTGCTGGGCGAGCGGATCGAGCCACGGCTGGCAGAACAACTGGCTTCGCCGTTTTCCAGGTTGATACCTGGCAAGTACCGGGGGATCGAGGCATGTACCTTGGCCCGGGCCTTGTGGCGGTTGGCGCTGGAGGAAGAAGACGGGGTGCGGATTGTGGAGTCCGATGAGCTTCGCAAGTTGGGCAAGATATAAGCGTCACCTGAAAGGGCCTCTTCGCGGGCAAGCCCGCGAAAGGGCCGTCACAGGCCGCCGGTGGCCTGGAAGCCGACGCCGGCCGCAGTCAGCAATGACAACGGCAACAACAGGGTATCCAGCAACATGCTGCCGGGCAGGTCCAGGCCTGGATACGCCGGTGCATCAGCCCCGTAATGGTCCCGCGGGCAGCACCCGCCATTGATCACGTACAAATCCAGCCGGGTACCGGCATACACCACCGGCGCCCCTGGTTTTGCAGCATCCAGCGTGCGCACCGTGGCGCAGCCACCCAGCATCACCAGCGCCGCCACACCCAACAGCGCTCGCTTCAATCATCCACCCCGAAGTGGTGCTCGCCCCAACGCGGCAACATGTCCTGGGGAATGGCCAGCAGGTTGAGAATGCGCGCCACGACAAAGTCGACCAGGTCGTCGATGGTCTGCGGCTGGTGATAGAAGCCGGGCGCCGCCGGCAGGATCACCGCGCCCATTTGCGACAGCTTGAGCATGTTCTCCAGGTGGATGGTGGAAAACGGCGCTTCGCGCGGCACCAGGATCAGCTGGCGACGCTCCTTGAGGGTAACGTCGGCAGCGCGTTCGATCAGGTTGTTGCAAGCACCCGTGGCAATCGCCGAGAGGGTGCCGGTGGAACAGGGCACCACCACCATCGCCGCCGGGGCGCCGGAGCCGGAGGCTACCGGCGACATCCAGTCTTCCTTGCCGTACACACGGATCTGCCCATCGGCGGCGCCGGTGTATTCGGTGAGAAATGCCTGCATCGCCTGGGGCTTGGCCGGCAGCACCACGTCGGTCTCGGTGGCCATCACCAGCTGCGCGGCCTTGGAGATCAGGAAATGCACCTCACGGTCCTCGCGCACCAGGCAATCGAGCAGGCGCAGGCCATACTGGGCGCCCGAGGCGCCCGTCATGGCCAGGGTGATGCGTTCCGGCCCGCTCACTTCAGGGCCTCGGCCAACTTGCCGTGCAGGCCGCCAAAGCCGCCGTTGCTCATGATCACCACGTGGGTGCCCGGGCGAGCCTGGCCTTTGACCCGCTCGATGATCGCGTCGAGGCTGTCGGCCACCACGCTCGGTACCTTGCACTTCGCCGCAGTGGCAGCCAAGTCCCAGCCGAGGTTGGCCGGGGCGTACCAGATCACTTGGTCAGCGTCGTTGACGCTTTCCGGCAAACCGTGACGGTGGGCGCCGAGTTTCATCGAATTGGAGCGTGGCTCGATAACGGCAATCACCGGCGCCTCGCCTACGCGCTTGCGCAGGCCGTCGAGGGTGGTGGCGATGGCGGTCGGGTGGTGGGCGAAGTCATCGTAGATGGTCACGCCCTGTACTTCGGCAACCTTCTCCATGCGCCGCTTGACGCTCTTGAAGGCGCTCAGGCCTTCGATACCCATGGCCGGCACCACGCCAACATGGCGGGCCGCTGCCAAGGTAGCCAGGGCGTTGGCGACGTTGTGCTGGCCTGTCAGTGCCCAGTCCACCACGCCCTGCGCCTCGCCCTCGAACAGCACTTCGAAACGCGAGCCGTCGGGGCTGAGCAGGCGCGCCTGCCACTGGCCACCTTCGCCGGTCGTCTGCACCGGGGTCCAGCAGCCCATGCCGATCACCCGCTCCAGCGCTTGCTCGGTGGTGGGGTGAATGACCAGGCCTTCGCCCGGGATGGTGCGCACCAGGTGGTGGAACTGCCGCTCGATCGAGGCCAGGTCCGGGAAGATGTCCGCATGATCGAACTCAAGGTTGTTGAGGATCGCGGTACGTGGGTGGTAGTGGACAAACTTTGAGCGCTTGTCGAAGAAGGCGCTGTCGTACTCATCGGCCTCGACCACGAAGAACGGCGTGTCGCCCAGGCGCGCCGACACCGAGAAGTTCTGCGGCACACCGCCAATCAGGAAGCCCGGGCTCATGCCGGCATGTTCCAGCACCCAGGCCAGCATGCTGCTGGTGGTGGTCTTGCCATGGGTGCCGGCAACGGCCAGTACCCAGCGGCCTTGCAGCACATGGTCAGCCAGCCATTGCGGGCCGGACACATAAGGCAGGCCCTTGTTCAGCACGTACTCCACCGCCGGGTTGCCACGCGACATGGCATTACCGATGACCACCAGGTCTGGCGCCGGGTCCAGCTGGGCCGGGTCATAGCCTTGAGTCAACTCGATGCCCTGGGCTTCGAGCTGGGTGCTCATCGGGGGATAGACGTTGGCGTCCGAGCCGGTGACGCGATGGCCAAGTTCCTTGGCCAGCACTGCCAGCGAACCCATGAAAGTGCCGCAAATACCGAGAATGTGAATATGCATGGTCGACCTCGCAAAACATCGAGGCAGGGTAGCCCAGGGCGCGACAAATCGCACCCGCTGTTTCGCTCAGTCAGCCCTGGTGATGCCGTGTTTGCCCAGTTTTCGATACAAGGTATTGCGGCTGATGCCCAAGTGCTCGGCGACGCGGGTCAGGTGCCAGTGTTTTGCCTCCAGCACCTCCATGAGCGCTTGCCGCTCCGCATCCTGTAGGAGCGGCCTCTTGTCGCGATCGGGCTGCAAAGCAGCCACAGCGTCTTTTGTACCGCCGCTGAAACCCTGGGGCCGCTCTGCGGCCCTTTCGCGACACAAGGCCGCTCCTACAAGGGCGGGGCTGCTGCGGACAATGGCGGGGAGATCCGCGAATTCAATTCGGGCATCTTCGCAAAGCGCCACCAGGGTACGCAGCACATTGCGCATCTGCCGCACGTTCCCCGGCCAGGCGAAGGCGAGCAGTGCCTCCCGCGCCCTGGGTTCGATATCGACCCGTTGCCCCTGCGCCTCCTGACGCAGCAGGAAGTCGAGCAACTGCGCCTTGTCACTGCGATCGCGCACTGCCGGCAGCGCCACCTCCAGGCCATTCAGGCGGTAATACAGGTCCTCGCGGAAACTGCCCTGCTCCACCCGCTCCAGCAGGTCGCGGTGGGTAGCGCTGACAATGCGCACGTCAACCGCTTGCGGTTCACCACCGATCGGCACCACCTGGCGCTCTTCCAGCACCCGCAGCAGACGGGTTTGCAGGGCCAGCGGCATGTCGCCGATCTCGTCCAGTAGCAAGGTCCCGCCGTCAGCCTGCAACAGCTTGCCGCGCATGCCTTCCTTGCGTGCGCCGGTAAAGCTGCCACCGCGGTAACCGAACAGCTCGCTTTCAATCAGGCTCTCCGGGATCGAGGCGCAGTTGATGGCGACAAACGGCTTGCCGCGCCGCTCGCTGGCCTGGTGCACGGCCTGGGCGAACGCCTCCTTGCCACAACCGGTTTCGCCCCGCAGCAACAACGGCACGTCGCGCTCGAACACCCGCACACAGCGGCGAAAATCGTTTTGCAACGCCGGGTCGAGCAGGCAGATGGCCGGCTCCACCTCGCGCACGGGCTGCCGGTAGGCGGTGGGCACTGACCATACCGGCGTACGTGCCTGGCCACGCAGGCTGGCGAACACCTGGCGGCCGTCCAGGGTGCGTAGCGGCCATACCGTGCTGCCCGCGGGCATGGCGCGGTCGAACAATTCGTCGTGGCTGCAGGCGAAGAAGCGCTGCATGGGTTTGCCCAGCACGCCACCGCGCACGGTACCCAGCAGGTTCAGCGCGCTCTGGTTGGCCGCGCAGATGCGCCCGTCACCGTCGAAGGCCAGCAGCCCTTCGCTGAACAGGCCGACCGACTCGGCCTGCAGGTGGAAACGCAGCAGCCACTGCTGCTCGAAATGGCGCAGGAAATAGCAGCTTTCGATCATCTTCGCCGAAAGGTTGACCAACGCCATGGTGTGGAACTGGCTCTGGCGCGAAACATCGGGCCGGGCCGACGACACATCAAGCACCGCCAGCAGTTCACCATGGGGGTCGAACACCGGGCTTGCCGAGCAGGTCAGCCCGGTATGGCGGCCACGGAAGTGCTCGTTCTGGTGGATAGTCAGGGCCTGGCGCTCGACCAGGCAGGTGCCGATGCCGTTAGTGCCCTCGCGCGCTTCGCTCCAGTCGGCGCCCAGCCACAGCCCGGCACGCTCGAAGCTGCGCCGCTCGGTGGGTGCGCTGACGCAATTGAGGATCACCCCGCGGGCGTCGGTCAGCAGTACCGCGTGGCCGGCCCCGGAAAGCTGCTGGTGCAGGCTGTTCATTTCAGGGTCGGCAATTTGCAGCACCTGACACAAGCGCTCGCGGCTTTCCAGCAGGCGCCCGTGCTCGAGCACCACCGGGGCCGCGATCACAGCAGGGTCGAGGTGGTAGTCCTCCAGGCAACGCAGCCAGGAGCGGGCGATGGACGGGTCACTGCCGCCCTCCCCGGCCCCGCCATGGGCAACGGTATGGACTTGCTGGGCATGGCGACTGAAAGGGTTGCTCTGCATTGTTGTAGTTCTCCGCAGATAGAGAGTCTGGTCAGCATCCTCCACCCGGGAAGCCTTTGCAATGCACCCGGCCATGACGTGTCGCAAATGGCACAAAGTGTCACCCCTGCGTGTACCGCCGCTGGAACAGCAGCCGTTTACCGGTCCCAGACAACTGGCCCAAGTCATTGATTTGCCTGGCGTGCGAAACGCTGGCCCAACCTTTGCTCTACGCTTCTCAACTCCCCAACAAACATAACAGCCAGGAGACACACCATGCGTTACGCACATCCCGGTACCGACGGCGCGAAGGTTTCCTTCAAGAACCGCTACGGCAACTACATCGGTGGCGAGTTCGTAGCTCCGGTCAAGGGGCAGTACTTCGAGAATACGTCCCCGGTGAATGGCAAACTGATCGCCGAATTCCCCCGCTCCACTGCCGAAGACATCGATAAAGCGCTCGACGCTGCCCACGCCGCTGCCGACGCCTGGGGCCGCACTTCGGTGCAGGACCGCTCCAATGTGCTGCTGAAGATTGCCGACCGCATCGAGCAGAACCTTGAACTGCTGGCCATTACCGAAACCTGGGACAACGGCAAGCCCATCCGCGAAACCCTCAACGCCGACATTCCGCTGGCCGTCGACCACTTCCGCTACTTCGCCGGCTGCATCCGCGCCCAGGAAGGCGGCGCTGCCGAGATCAACGAAGGCACTGTGGCCTATCACATCCACGAGCCGCTGGGCGTCGTCGGGCAGATCATTCCGTGGAACTTCCCGATCCTGATGGCAGCCTGGAAGCTCGCGCCTGCGCTGGCCGCCGGTAACTGTGTGGTGCTCAAGCCTGCCGAGCAGACGCCACTGGGTATCACCGTGCTGCTGGAAGTGATCGGCGACCTGCTGCCACCTGGCGTACTCAACGTGGTGCAAGGCTATGGCCGCGAAGCCGGTGAAGCCCTGGCCACCAGCAAGCGTATCGCCAAGATCGCCTTCACCGGCTCTACCCCGGTGGGCTCGCACATCATGAAATGCGCGGCCGAAAACATCATCCCGTCCACCGTCGAGCTGGGCGGCAAGTCGCCGAACGTGTACTTCGAAGACATCATGCAGGCCGAGCCAAGCTTCATCGAGAAGGCTGCCGAGGGCATGGTGCTGGCGTTCTTCAACCAGGGCGAGGTGTGCACCTGCCCGTCGCGCGCCCTGGTGCAGGAGTCGATCTACCCGCAGTTCATGGAAGTGGTGATGAAGAAGGTGCTGCAGATCAAGCGCGGCGACCCGCTGGACACCGACACCATGGTTGGCGCCCAGGCTTCGCAGCAGCAGTTCGAGAAGATTCTATCGTACCTGCAGATTGCCCAGGACGAAGGCGCCGAGCTGCTGACCGGCGGCAAGGTCGAGAAGCTGGAAGGCTCGCTGGCCACCGGTTACTACATCCAGCCGACCCTGCTCAAGGGCAACAACAAGATGCGCGTGTTCCAGGAAGAAATCTTCGGCCCGGTGGTCAGCGTCACCACCTTCAAGGACGAAGCCGAAGCACTGGCGATTGCCAACGACACCGAGTTCGGCCTGGGGGCCGGCGTGTGGACCCGTGACATCAACCGTGCCTACCGCATGGGCCGCGGCATCAAGGCTGGCCGCGTGTGGACCAACTGCTACCACCTGTACCCGGCGCATGCGGCGTTTGGCGGGTACAAGAAGTCCGGTGTTGGCCGTGAGACCCACAAGATGATGCTCGACCACTATCAGCAGACCAAGAACCTGCTGGTGAGCTACGACATCAACCCGTTGGGCTTCTTCTAAAAACCGGGGATGGCCTCGGGGGCTGCTTTGCAGCCCATCGCGGCGCAAGGCCGCTCCTACAGGGACCGCACTGATCTCGAAAACTGTGCAGTACCTGTGGGAGCTGGCTTGCCGGCGATGAGGCCGGACCTGCATCACACAAACCCCGGGGCACCAACCGCTCTGGCTCGCTTCCTGCAATACACATCACCATCGGCCCGAACCCTTTCCGGCCACCAAGAAAAACAACAGGTGAATCTATGCCAAGCGATCATTCCGCCGGCTCGCCGGCAGGCTCTTCCGTCGACTTCGAAAAAGTCGGGTCGGACTACTTCCAGCAACGTGAACTGAAAAAAGGCGCGGCCGGCTGGGTACTGCTGGTTGGCCTGGGCGTGGCCTATGTCATCTCCGGCGACTACGCCGGCTGGAACTTCGGCCTGGCCCAGGGTGGCTGGGGCGGCATGTTCCTCGCCACCTTGCTGATGGCCACCATGTACCTGTGCATGTGCTTCTCGCTGGCCGAACTGTCGTCGATGATCCCCACCGCAGGCGGCGGCTACGGCTTTGCCCGCAGTGCGTTCGGCCCGTGGGGCGGTTTTCTGACCGGCACGGCAATCCTCATCGAATACGCCATTGCGCCCGCGGCCATCGCCGTGTTCATCGGCGCCTACTGCGAGTCACTGTTCGGCATCGGCGGCTGGGTGATCTACCTGGCGTTCTATATCGTGTTCATCGGCATCCACATCTTCGGTGTGGGTGAAGCGTTGAAACTGATGTTCATCATCACCGCCGTCGCCGCCATCGCCCTGGCGGTGTTCCTGGTGAGCATGGTGCCCCATTTTGATGCAGCCAACCTGTTCGACATCGCCAAAACGGACGCAGTAGGCGCCAGCAGCTTCCTGCCGTTCGGCTATGTCGGCGTGTGGGCGGCCATCCCCTACGCCATCTGGTTCTTCCTTGCCGTCGAAGGCGTGCCGCTGGCCGCCGAAGAAACCAAGAACCCCAAGCGTGACCTGCCACGCGGCCTGATCGGCGCCATGCTGGTACTGCTGGCCTTCGCCCTGCTGATCCTGGTGGTCGGCCCCGGCGGTGCAGGCTCCGAAGCGCTGAAGGCATCCGGCAACCCGCTGGTCGAAGCGCTGTCCAAGGCCTACGGCGGCAGCACCTGGATGGGCGGCTTCGTCAACCTGGTCGGCCTGGCCGGGCTGATCGCCAGCTTCTTCTCGATTATCTACGCCTATTCTCGGCAGATCTTTGCCCTGTCCCGCGCCGGCTACCTGCCGCGCAAACTGTCGGAGACCAACAAAAGCAAGGCCCCGGTACTGGCCCTGATCATCCCCGGCATCATCGGCTTTGCCCTGTCGCTGACCGGCCAGGGCGACTTGCTGATCCTGGTGGCGGTGTTCGGCGCTACGCTGTCCTATGTGCTGATGATGGCCGCGCACATCACCCTGCGCATCCGCCGGCCGAAGATGGAGCGCCCGTACCGCACCCCCGGTGGCATCTTCACCTCGGGCGTGGCGCTGGTGCTGGCGTGCATCGCCGTGGTTGCCGGCTTCCTCGTCGACCCACGGGTGGTGATTGGCGCCGCAGTGATCTATGCGGTACTAATTGCCTACTTTGCTTTCTACAGCCGCCACCACCTGGTCGCGGGCACGCCGGAAGAGGAATTCGCCGCCATCCAGCAGGCCGAAGAGGCCTTGCACTGATTGGCGCCACCCGCCGCGGGGCAACCCGCGGCTCTGGAGATTCTGTATGGCAAGTTTCGTACACACGGTAGGCCACCTAGTCTACCGCTTCGACAGCCTCAAGGACGTGATGGCCAAGGCCAGCCCGGCCCGCTCGGGGGACTTCCTGGCAGGCGTCGCGGCCAGCAATGACGGCGAGCGTGTCGCCGCGCAAATGGCGTTGGCCAATATCCCGCTGACCCACTTCCTCAATGAAGCCCTGATCCCTTACGAAGCCGATGAAGTCACCCGGCTGATCATCGACACCCACGATGCCCAGGCCTTTGCCCCGGTCAGCCACCTGACCGTGGGCGGCCTGCGCGACTGGCTGCTGAGCGAAGAGGCCAATGAAGACAGCCTGCGTGCCCTGGCGCCAGGGCTGACGCCGGAAATGGCTGCGGCCGTGTCGAAGATCATGCGCGTGCAGGACCTGGTGCTGGTGGCGCAGAAGATCCGCGTGGTCACCCGGTTCCGCGGCACCATGGGTTTGCGCGGGCGCTTGTCTACCCGCTTGCAGCCCAACCACCCCACCGACGAGCCGGCCGGTATCGCCGCCAGCATTCTCGATGGCCTGCTGTACGGCAATGGCGACGCGATGATCGGCATCAACCCAGCCACCGACAGCATCGCCTCGATCTGTGCCCTGCTGGAAATGCTCGACGCCATCATCCAGCGCTACGACATCCCCACCCAGGCCTGCGTGCTGACCCATGTCACCACCTCGATCGAGGCGATCAACCGTGGCGTGCCGCTGGACCTGGTGTTCCAGTCCATTGCCGGCACCGAGGCGGCCAACGCCGGCTTTGGCATCAACCTGAACGTGTTGCAGGAGGGTTACGAAGCGGGCCTGTCGCTGAAACGCGGCACCCTCGGGCAAAACCTGATGTATTTCGAAACCGGCCAGGGCAGCGCACTGTCAGCCAACGCCCACCATGGCGTCGACCAGCAAACCTGCGAGACCCGCGCCTATGCCGTGGCCCGCCACTTCAAGCCGTTTCTGGTCAACACCGTGGTCGGTTTCATCGGCCCGGAGTACCTGTACAACGGCAAGCAGATCATCCGCGCGGGCCTGGAAGACCACTTCTGCGGCAAGCTGCTGGGCGTGCCGATGGGCTGCGACATCTGCTACACCAACCACGCCGAAGCCGACCAGGACGACAC
>PJUI01000108.1_pt1 | contig 56854 bp, 41 predicted proteins | sample 1512201 | NCBI WGS metagenome assembly PJUI01 (sample SAMN08177670, study PRJNA422409) | Feces metagenome, whole genome shotgun sequencing project. | isolation source: Chicken feces (2) enriched on wood chips | host: Gallus gallus | place: USA: Madison | collected 2015-01-15
ATCCCAGATGCAGTTCAGACGCCCCGTGTTCACTCATCAACGCCGCGCTGATCTGCGCTGACGTGTCGTCCAAGCGCAGTTCATTCGCCCGGTTGCCCTTGTGTTCCTTGCTCTTGATGGTGTGCAGGATGTTGTGGCGGGGCAGTTCATAGGGCGGAAGATTCGTCGCGCGGTATGCCCGCGAGGTGATCAGCGGCTGGTCTGGGTCGCCATTCAGGAATTGCACGACGACTTCTTGGCCGATCCGTGGAATCGCCATATGCCCCCACAGCGCGCCCGCCCAGTTTTGCGACACGCGTATCCAGCAGGAGCTGTGTTCGTCGTTGTCGCCCAGCCGGTCCCAAGGAAACTGCACTTTGACCCGGCCCCACTCGTCGCAAAAGATCTCTTCGTTTGGCGGGCCGACGACGGTGGCCATCTGCGGGCCGTCAATGCGGGGTTTGGGGCAGGGCTCGGGCTTCCAGTCGACTTTGTCCGGGACGAGTTCGGCGGTGTAGCCATACTGCGTGCCTTGCTCCGCACCAAAACCATCTTCTTCCTGGCTCGCGTGCTGCACGCCGTGGTGGCGCATGCGTACGGGCCGCCAGCCTTGGTTCCAGTCTTCGCGCGGGTGACCGGTCAGGTCGAAGGCCACACCGGGAAACAGCCGCGCGTCGTCGCCTTCGACGATGGCGATGCGCGCATCGCGGCGGTGGCCAAGCAGGCGAGACTGAGTGAAGGGTTTGCCCGCTTCGTCGCGTTTGTAGCGGCCGGGGTAGTCGTAGCGTTCGTAACGGCGGTCTTGATTTGCCAAATCCGCGGCAACCGGAGAATGTTCCTGGCTGTAGCGTGGATGCGTGTAGGTGTAGTTGCGCTGCGTTTGGACCGCGGTGCGCACGCGTTCGGCGTAGGTGAAGCGATGCAAGGCAGGTTCAGGCTGATCGCCACCGGGCATCGGGCTGTAAAGCACCGGGCCGCCCGCAATCTCGCCGTGGATGTAGATGCGGTCACCGTGAATCAAGCGATGGCTTTTCTCCGTATGCTCGTAGCGATAGAAATAGCCTTCTTCGGCGGCTAGCCTAGCCAAAAACTCCAGATCGGTATCACCCGCCTGCACGCAGTATTCGCGCGGCAGATGTTCGTTCGTGGTGACCTGTTCGTAGTCCGTAATGCGCTGGCGTTTGAGGACATCCGCCATGATCTCCGGCACGGACAGCTGCTGGTAGATGCGCCAGTCGGAACAAAGCGCTGCCCTGGAAAGTGAGGGTTCAAGCACTGCCCGATAGCGCGTGCGGCGAAAGCCGGTGCCTGCTTGTTCGAACTCGGTGATGATGCCGTGCACATGGCGTACCGCGACGTCTCCGCGCCAGATTGTGAACAGGGCGGCTTGATCCAACAGCAAACCGAAGTCCACCGCCGAATCGAAGCTGGAAAGGTCGACGCTTAGCCGATAGGTCTCAGACAGCGCCTCATCCAGCGTGAACTCGATGACATCAAACGCCGCACCGTTGACGGGCGTGAACGTGAAACGATAGCGCTTCGCTTGCGGATACACCGGCGGCCCCCCGACTATGTCCATTTGAGCGACGATCTTCGGCAATCGTCGACAGCGCCGTCTATAGAAGGAGTCTGATATTGCGGCCGCCCTGGCAGAATCCGCCGCTCTGCACCCCAAATCCGCCATTGCGCGCATATCCATAGACGCATTTCTACGTTGTCCGACGCCTAGCGCGCACGTAGCCTGAAGGTCTCTTCAACCCGGACGTTCAGGTCATCTCATGAGCACCTCTTCCCCCGCGGCCGCGCCGGCCCACAGCACGCATACCGCACGCGCAGAAGCGGTTCGCGCGTTCATCGCGCAGGTGCGCGAACTTGTTCCAAAATCTGCGCACGCTACGCCGGAACAGCTGGCGCGGGTGGCGGCGCTGTTGGAGGCCTTGGGCCAGCGGCGCGACCTCTTTCCCGCAGACGCGTTTGCCGTTGTGCCGGGCCGCCCCACATCCATTTATCGGTTGGCCGAAGATGTCGACGGCGGCTACGCGCTCTACCTGTCGCTCGGTGAACCGGGCAAGGCGCAGCCGCCGCATGACCACACGACCTGGGCCATCATTGCGGGCGTGCGTGGCAACGAGCGCAACGAGGTGTATGCGCGTGCGGGCACCGCAGACCCACTGCGCGATGCCTTGACGCCCGTGCGCCGCGTGGACGTGGGGCCGGGCAACTCCATCGTGTTGGGGCCGGACGACGTGCACACCATTGAATTGGTGGGCGACGAACCCGGCGCGCATCTGCATTTCTACGGCTTGGCGCTGGACCGGCTGCATGGCCGCGTGGTGTTCGAAAGCACCGCCGGCGGCACGTATCGCACGTTCTCGCCGCCTGCCGCCATCTACCATGCGCGCGTATCTGCCCAGGCCTTGCAAGAGGAACTGCGGGGCGACGCCGAAATCGCCGTGCTGGACGTGCGCGAGGCGGGCCGGTATGCGCGCCGCCATTTGCTGGTGGCGGTGCCTGCGCCGCTGTGGCGTCTGGAAGTACTGGCCGACCGGTTGGTGCCAAGACGCGACACGCGCATCGTGCTGGTGGACGACGACGAATCGCAGTCCCATCAGGCTGCGGCCAAGCTGACGCGGCTGGGGTGGACGGACGTGTCCGTGTTGGAAGGGGGTACGGATGGCTGGGAGCGTGCGGGGCTGGAACTGTTCTCGGGCACCAACGTGCCAAGCAAGGCGTTTGGGGAAGTGATCGAGCACGAGAAGCACACGCCGTGGATTGATGTGGAGGAACTGCACGAACGCGTGGCGCGCGGCGACGACATCGTGGTGGTGGACAGCCGCACGCCGGAGGAATTCCACAATTTCACGTTGCCGTTCTCGCATAGCCTGCCGGGCGCGGAGCTGGTTTATCGCATCCGCGAACTGGCGCCTGACCCGAAGACGTTTGTGGTGGTGAACTGCGCCGGCCGCACGCGCAGCATTGTGGGCGCGCAGACGCTGATTGATGCGGGCATTCCGAACCGCGTGGCGTCCTTGCGCAACGGCACGATGGAATGGCTGCTGTCGGGCCGGGAGCTTGCCTATGGCCGCCACGCCGCGCTGCCGGAACCGGCCGCGCCGGCATTGGCGGCCGCGCGGGAACAAGCGCGCGATGTGGCGCAGCGGGCAGGCATTGGGTATATCGACACCGCGACGTTGCACGCCTTTGAAGCCGAGCACGCGACGCGCACCTTGTTCAAGTTCGACGTGCGTACGCGTGAAGAGTACGAGACCGGTCATCTGGAAGGATGGCGTTGGGCGCCGGGCGGGCAGTTGGTGCAAGCCACTGACGAGTATCTGGCCACGCGCCGCGCTCGTGTGGTGCTGGCGGATTGGGATGGCGTGCGCGCGTTGACGACGGGCGCATGGCTCGCGCAGTTGGGCGCGGTCGAGGTCTATCTGTATCAGCCCCCCGCGTTGGCGCCGTTGCAAAGCGGCGTGGAGCCGCGCCGCGTATTGCGTCATCGTCCGGAGGCGGCCGGCGTGCGTGCGCAGGCGCTGCACGCGGCGTTGAACGCGGACGAGGCCATTGTGTTTGATGTGGAATCGCGGGTGGCGTATGAACGCGGGCATGTGCCCGGCACGCGCTTTGCGGCGCCGGATCGGCTGGCGGAATTCCTGTCGCCGGATGATCCGCGCGTGATTGTGCTGACGTCGTCCGATGGCGTATTGGCCAGCGTGGTGGCGGCCGAACTGGCTTGGCGCAGCAAGCGGCCGGTGCAATATCTGCTGGGCGGCACGCGCGCCTGGAAGGCAGAGGGCCTGCCGCTGGCCACGGGCGCAGCGGGGGTCTTGACGGGTGACGACGATCAGAGCATCAGCCCGTATCTGTTTGATGATCTGGCGGCGCGCGATGACGGCTTTCGGGAATACCTGGACTGGGAGCTGGGGCTGGTGGCGCAATTGGAACGTGATGGCAGCCATGACATCAGCTTGATTCCGGCGAAGTAGGGCGGCTGGGCCTGCGCGCCCCGGGGCATCGGCATCAGCCGTAGGAAGGCAGGGCGCCGCTGCCCAGGGGCAATGAAATCTGCCTGATTATCCAAGGCGACGAAAAGGTTTACGCTTTCCGTTTCCTTCAGGAGATCCGACATGCAGCCCACATCGAACGAAGCCACCTATGCCCTGGGTACCAAGCGGGTCAAACGCCTGGGTTACGGCGCGATGCAGTTGGCCGGCCCCGGCGTGTTCGGCCCGCCGCGCAACCGCGATGCGGCGCTGACGGTACTGCGTGAGGCCGTGGCCAGTGGTGTGAACCATATTGACACCAGCGATTTCTACGGCCCGCACATCACGAACCAGCTGATCCGCGAAGCGTTGTCACCGTATCCCGATGACCTGGTGCTGGTGACGAAGATTGGGGCGCGGCGCGGCGAGGATGCGTCATGGATTCGTGCCGACAAGGCCGATGAACTGACGCGCGCGGTGGAAGACAACTTGCGCAATCTGGGGCTGGACGTGCTGGATGTCGTGAACCTGCGCATCATGTTCGGCGTGCACGGGCCGGAAGAAGGCTCGATTGCCGAACCGCTGTCGGCGTTGCGGGCGTTGCAGCAGCGCGGCTTGGTGCGCCACATCGGGTTGAGCAATGTGACGGCCGCCCAAGTGCAGGAAGGCCGGGGCATCTGCGACATCGTTTGCGTGCAGAACCAGTACAACCTGGCGCACCGCGACGATGATGCACTGATCGACGCGCTGGCGCAGGACGGCATCGCCTATGTGCCGTACTTTCCGCTGGGTGGCTTCAGCCCGCTGCAATCGGCCACGCTGACCGTGGTTGCGCAGCGCGTGAACGCCACGCCGATGCAGGTGGCGATTGCATGGCTGCTTCAGCGGTCGCCGAACATCCTGGTCATTCCGGGAACTTCATCGGTTGCGCATCTGCGCGAAAACCTGACGGCGGGGGATCTGGTGCTGCCTGAGGATGAGGTGCGCGCGTTGGACAACATCATCAACGAAGCGGAGTGACTGCATCCTGGCACACTCAGCCGGCATCAGCCAGGTGTGGGCCGGCTGATGCCGCCTGAGTTTGCCGCCTGAGTGTGCCCGCTCAGTGTGCCCGCAAAGTGTGGCGGTTAAGCGTGGCGGTTAAGTGTGGCGGTCAGGTGTGCCCGCTACGCGAGTTCCAGCCGGTTTCCGCCCAAGGACTTGGCGCGATACAAGGCGCGGTCGGCAGCGGCCAGCGCTTCGCTTAATGGCGGCGCGTCTTGTTCGAATCTTGCCAGACCGATACTGACCGTGGCCTGCACGTCGCCTCGTTGGATGTGTTCGGCAAGCGTGGCGGCAAAGTGTGCCGCCATCGTTTCGCCCAACGCTTGCGCGCGGCGTGCGGGGTCGCCCGTCAGCAGCGCGGCGAACTCTTCGCCGCCCAGTCGGGCCAGCATGACGCCGGGTCCCACGACACGTTGGGCGATGTCAGCGAAGGCCCTTAGAACTTTGTCGCCCGTCTCGTGGCCGTGACGGTCGTTGATGGATTTGAAGTGGTCCAGGTCAAAGGCCAGCACGGCGATGGGCGCGCGGCCGGCGCTGTCGCGGATGAGGCGCGCGCCTTCCTCGAAAAACCAGCGGCGGTTGCCCAAGCGTGTCAGATAATCCGTTTGCGATTCTTGCAGCAGCTGCCCATGCGCGTCTTCACGAACAAGCTTGAGCAGCGCCATGGGCAGCAGCACCGAATACAGCACGCCTTCGTACATGGTGATGTTGCTGGCCATTACCTGTGCGTCCGGGCCGTACGTGGCAACCAGCCAAGGCAGGATGAACGCGCGAAAGGCGTAGAACAGCGCGTGGATGACGGTGACGACGATGACGAAGTAGCGCGACGACAACGCCTTCATTGGCGCGCATCGCCACATTTCCCACGCGGTCATCGCCGCGATGGCGGCAATGGGCGCCGCGCTGACGTAGGCCCACATCACGCCTCGCCACTGCGCGCCGGCAACCGCCCACAGGACGGCCATCACGATCAGTAATCCGATGGACGCCGCGCGGTACTGCCGCCCATTGAACGACGCCACGCCGTGCAGCACGAGCAGATAACCGCTAAGGATGATGAGGTTGCTAAGACCCGGCCCGATCGACGCGGGCAGGTAGCCGCGCAGCAGCACGACGGTACAACCGGCGGCAAGCGTGGCGAAGCCTGCGGCGAACATCCCTAACGCCTTGCTGCGTGTGGAGTGGGTCCGGTGTTCCCAGTAGGTCATCCCAGCGCTGGCAAGCAGCGTACCGATGACAAGGAGATAAAGGGTGAAGAGATCGACGTGCATCCCGGCGGGTATAGGCAGAGCGCCGATACAGGCGTCGGCTGCGGGATTTTACGTGGAAAACTTGACAGCGGCGTGTTACAGGTGTGCGGTGTGCGCGGCGTCCAACAGGTCGTCGGCGTGCACCATTAATGCACGGACCTGGTGCAGCTGCGGGTACTGATTGAGCACGCCTGCCCATTGCGGAGAGGTCAGTAACGAATGCCAGACGGGGTGCAGCGTTTCGGTGTCCGCGGGCTGCCCTTGGGCGAGCTGGCTGGCGAACGCGATGCTGGCTGGGGCAGACAACAATTGCATGCGGCTGGCGGCATTGAGCAGGCGGGGCGAGGGGTCGGCCGGCGCGTCGCAGCAGTACAGGACCGTGTCCGCCAAGCCGGGCCCGTCTGCCGGCAACGCGCGCAAGGTCTCGCCGCGCAGCGGCACGATGCCTTGCTGAGTCTTGAACGGGTACGTGGTGTTGCTGTCCGCATGCGCCAGCAGTTGCAGGCCGCGCAACAATCGGGGCAAGTCCGTGCTGGCGGCGTCAACGGAGGCTTTGGCTTCGACCAGCAGGCAGAGATCCCAAGCGGGCGTGGCAGTCGCGGCATCAATCGCGTCGGACTGGCGCAACAATGCGGCGTCCCATTCGCTTTTCGCGCGATCGGCGCTGGCGGGTAGCGAAGGCGGCACGCGCATCGACGTCACCACGCGATAGGGCGCGGTAACGTTGGCGGCGCGTTCGTCGGCGGCGCGCTCATCAGTGGCATGCTCATCAGGGGCACGCTCATCGATGGCACCCTCGTCGATAGCGCGTGCGTTCGTGGCGTGGGTCTCGCTTGCATTCAGGCGCTGCGCCAAGACTTCCAACGCTTGCGCCGCCAACGCCTCGACGGCCGCGCCGCGTTGTTGGGCGTCGGTTCCCTGCCGTAACGCTGTCGCGCTGCCCGGCCGCGGGCCGTTGCGATCCCACAGTGATTGGTAATGGCGCACCCGCGCGTCCGCCGCCAGCGCGTCCAGCCGTTGCAGGCGGGTCAGGGCAGCGCTATCCAGCAGGCGGGCGCAGCCCCGGGCGAGCGCATCGTCGCCCATCGTTTCGGGCATGTCGCGCAGCTGTTGCACGGCATCCGCCAACGCCGTCCATGACCCGGAGGATGCGGCCGCCTGCACGTCGGCCAAGGCGTCCGCCTGCAAGCCGCGTGGCATGCGCGCGAGTTTGGCGGGGTGTGCGATGGCATTGGCGGCGGCCAGGATTTCGCGGCGGTCCGCGTCGGCGCCTGCGCTAAGCGATGCGTACTCGCGCACGGGCGCCACGCGATGGCGCAGTTCCATGGCCTGGATGGCGGGGTCGCCCTGGCCTTCACGCATGGCGCCGCGGATCAGTTGCGCCAAGGCGTCAATGAAGGCGCGTTCAATTTCAGGGCGGGGCGTGTCGCCGTGGGCCAGCGCTTGCCGCGCCTGGTCGATCGCCAACGCCAGCGCGGTGGCGCTATGCCCGTTCTGCGCATCCGGGGCGACGGCGGGTGTGGGCGGCACGCGATAGCGGCGCGCGACGATGCGCAACGTTTCATCCAGCAGAGCGGGGCGCGGGGGCAGGGGCATGTGGGTGGGGGACAGAATAGGACGTGAGCGGCGTAAGCCTAGCGTGCCGCGCGAAAACATGCAGCGTTTTCATTGCTGACAACACTCTGAACGAGTAATCAGAATATGAAAACAATGTCGTTCGTGCCAGGCAGGCAAGCCGATATTGTCCGGTTTGAACGGCGCATCAGCCGCCGCAAACAGGAGAATCCGATGTCCCTACGCAAGATGCTCGCCGGCGCGGTCGCCGTGCTGGCCACCTTTGCCGCCGTGCCGGCGGCGGCGCAACACGCCAAATTTCTGGTCACGACAGAGTGGCTGGAAAAGAACTTGAACGATCCCAAGGTGCGCGTCGTAGAGGTCAGCGTGAACCCGGGCCTGTTCGAACGCGGCCACATCCCGGGCGCGGCCAATGTGAACTGGCACACCGATCTGGTCGATACCGTGAACCGCGACATCGCGCCGCCCAAGCAATTCCAGGCGCTGCTGGCGCGCTCCGGCATTAATGCCGACACCACCACCGTGCTGTACGGCGACAACAACAATTGGTTCGCAGCCTGGGGCGCGTGGATTTTTGATATCTACGGCATCGACAACGTGAAGATTCTGGATGGCGGCCGCAAGAAGTGGGAAGCCGAAGGGCGGCCGCTGGCCAATAGCGCGAAGATTCAGCCGGCAGGCACGGCGCAGATCAAGACGCCTAACGCGGCACTGCGCGCGCATCTGCAAGACGTGCTGGCTGTGGCGCGCAAGGAAAAGCAGGGCGTGCTGGTCGATATCCGGTCGGCGGATGAATACAACGGCAAGATCTTCGCGCCCAATGGTGTGCCGGAACTGGCCGTACGCGCGGGCCACGTGCCGGGCGCGGTCAACGTCACGTGGAGCAAGCTGGTGGCGGATGACGGCACCTTCAAGCCGGCAGACGAACTCAAGGCCATCTACCAGGCGGCCGGCGTGGACGGCAGCCAGCCCATCATCACGTATTGCCGCATTGGCGAACGGTCGAGCCATTCGTGGTTTGCGCTGAAGAAACTGCTGGGCTATGACGTGCGCAACTACGACGGCTCGTGGACGGAATACGGCAACAGCGTCGGCTCGCCCATCACGAACCCCGCCGGCACTGTGTGGGGCAAGACCTGAGGTGACGACGTTGCGCTATGGGTCGGCCGCCGCGGTGCTGGCGGCCGTTGTTGCGGCGGCCTGGCTGCTGGCGCCCTTGCCGGATGGCGGGCGCAGCCTGGCCTTGTCTGTGCTGCTGGGGGCGGTGTTTGGCATCGTGCTGCAACGCACGCGCTTCTGTTTCTACTGCATTGCCCGCGACTTCATCGACAAGAAGGAAACCGCCGGCATGTTCGCCGTGTTGCTGGCGCTGGGCGTGGGCATGCTGGGGTATCACGCGGTGTTCGGCGCGTTTCTGCCGATTCCGTCGGCAGACCGCCTGCCGCCCGGCGCGCACATCGGGCCGGTCAGCGTGGCGCTGGTGGCGGGCGCGTTCGTCTTCGGGATTGGCATGCGGGTGTCGGGCTCGTGCATCAGCGCGCATTTCTACCGGCTGGGCGAAGGGGCGCTGGCGTCGCCCTTTGCGCTGTTGGGCGCGGGCGTGGGTTTTGTGCTGGGCTTTGCAACGTGGAACGCGCTGTACCTGGCGGTGATTCAGCAGGCGCCTGTCGTGTGGCTGCCGCAGCAATTGGGGTATGGCGGCACGGTGCTGTTGCAGGGCGCGGTGCTGCTGGCGCTGGCGTGGGCGGTGGTTCGTCGTGGCGGCGCGCAGACGGCGTTGCCACAACGGGCGGTATCGCCTTGGCATGCGGTCTTGCACGAGCGCTGGCCGCCTGCGGTGGGGGGCATTCTGGTCGGGGCAATCGGGGTGATGGCGTACTTGCGGATTGCGCCGCTGGGCGTGACAGCGGAACTTGGCAGCGTGGCGCGCACGCTGGCTCAGCGTGCGGGCGGATTGCCCGATCGGCTCGAAGGCCTGGATACGTTTGCGGGGTGCGCCACGGCGGTCAAGCACGTGCTGCTGTCGAACAACGGTGCGTTCGTGCTGGCGTTGGTGGCGGGCGCGTGGGCGGCGGCCTTGGCGGCGGGCGCATTCCGGCCGCGGCTGCCCTCGCTGAAAGACGTGCTGCGTAACTTCGCGGGCGGCGTCTTGATGGGCTGGGGTGGCATGACGGCACTAGGGTGCACCGTGGGCACGCTGCTGTCCGGCGTGATGGCCGGCGCGTTGTCGGGCTGGGTGTTTGGCGCCGCCTGCTTTGCGGGGATCTGGGCGGCGCTGCGGGTGGTGAGAGCCCCCGCCGCCGCCAGCCCCCAACCGCGTCTTACTTGAACAGGGCGGCGTTCTCTTCCAGCACCGTGTCGGCGCACTGGGCGTCCAGGTTACCGCCCGGGGCGCCGGCCACGCCGATCGCGCCGATGACATTGGCGCCGGCCTTGACCGGCACGCCGCCGCCCAGCAGCAGGAAGCCCGGGATGTCGGTCAGGTTGGCCGCGCCCGGATTCTTTTGCGCGTTCTCCATCATGGCAAGCGTCGGGGTCTTGGCGGACACGGCGGTGAAGGCCTTGGCGCGGCTGGCTTCGATGGTGTGCGGGCCGGCGTTGTCGGCGCGGGCAAAGGCCTTGAGCAGACCGGCGCGGTCAACGACGGACGCGCTGACGTTGTAGCCCTTGGCCTGGCAGGCGGCGACGGTGGCGGTGGCGAGCTTTTGCGCGTCAGCCATCGACAGATTGCTTTCGTTCAGCACGGCGGCGTTGGCGGCGCCGGCAAACGCCAGCGTAGACATCAGGGTGGCGAGCGTGATCCGGTTCATGGTCTGCATCCTAGTTTTTGAAGGGGTTCGGTAGGAGCAGTCAGTGTGGCCAAAACGCGCCGCGGGCGGTATACGCCCGATTACGCCCAAACCTCCGTAGGGATACGGAGGCGACCTAATACGGAGGCGACTAATACAGAGGTGACCTAATACAGAGGTGACCTAATCCAGCAACGTCGCGTACTGGCGGATCAATTGCGCCAGGGAATCCGCTTCCAGCTTCGCAAAGACATTCGCCCGATACGTTTCCACTGTGCGCGGCGATAAATCAAATTCGCGCGCGATTTCCTTGTTGCTCATGCCTTGCACAATGCGTTCCAGCACCTCGTGTTCACGGCCGGATAAACGCGCCAGCCGCTCGGTGGCGGCCTGCGTCACGGCCAGCCGTTCGCGGCTGGCGATGTGGGTGCGCACGGCGGCTTGCACGGCGTCCAGGAACACATCGTCGTCCACCGGCTTTTGCAGGAATTCCATGGCGCCGCCCTTGAAGGCACGGCGGCACAGGTCCACGTTGGCATGGCCGGTCAGCATGACGACAGGCAGGTCGGATTGATCGGCCAGACGGGTCAGCACGTCCAGCCCGCTGATGCCGGGCATGCGGATGTCGAGCACGACACAGCCGATGGCGCTGGGCGTCAGCTGCGCCAGAAAGGCCAGCGGGTCGCCAAAGCCCGCGCTGCGCAACCCCACGCTACGCAGCAGCAGGGCAAGGCCGTCGCGCACGGCGTCGTCGTCATCCACCAGATACACCAGGGGCGAATGTTCCAGCGTGCGGGGATCTTGAGCGGTCATGCGGGGGCTCCCGAGCGCGGCAGGCTCACGGTAAAGCAGGCGCCCGATGGGCTGATGTTGCGGACAGCGATGCGGCCGTCCATGGAGCCGGCCAGCGTCTCGCACAGCGCCAGCCCCAGGCCCATGCCGTGCGGACGCGTGGTGTAGAACGGCGCGAATAGCTTGGGCAGCGCGTCGGGCGGGATGCCGGGGCCGGTGTCGGTGACGGTGAACAGATAGTCGCCGCCTTGCGCGTGGCCTTCCAGCCGGATGTGACGCGGGCCGTCGCTGGCCGCCACCGCATCCGCCGCGTTCTGCACCAGGTTGTGCAAAATCTGCTCCAGCGCCACACGGTCGCCCAGCGGACGCGCGCCGGGGCTGGTGTTGTGCCAGCTCAGGCGGATGCCCTGACGGGCCAGTTCCGGTTCGCGCAGAAAGCGCAGCGATGCCACCAGCGCATCCGGGTCCAGCGCTTCCCGGCGGGCGGGCGAGCTGGGTTGGACGAGTGCGCGCATGCGGCTGATGATGTCGGCGGCGCGCTTGGCCTGTTCGGCGCTGGCCAAGAGCGCATGGCGCACGGCGGGGCGTTCTTCCTCGTCGTCCAGCAGGCGTTCGGCGGCGCGCGTATGCGCCAGGATGGCGGTCAGCGGCTGGTTCAATTCATGTGCGATGCCGGCCGCCATTTCGCCCAGCGTGCTCAGGCGCGCCATGGCGGCCAGGCGCACTTGTTCCTGTTGCCGGCGCGCGTCGGCGTGCGACCGCTGCCAGGCGGCGGCGCCCGCCACCAGCAAGGCGCTGGCCACGGCCCACAGCAGCCACGCGGTCCATGGCCAGAAGCCAGGCGTCAGCGTGCGCGTGCTGCGCATCGGGAAGGGCTGGCTGGCCGCACCCAGCGGCTTTTGCAGCGTCATCGTCAGGCCAAAAGCGTCGGCAGGCTGCTTGTCCAACAGCGTCAACGGGGTTTGGTCCACGGTCAGCGTCAGGTTGGCCAGCCCCGGCGGAAAGTCGGTGGCGGGGACCAGTTGGCGGGCGTCCACCAGCAGGCTCCAGCTAGACGGCGCGATCAGCCAGTAGTGCGCGGCGTCCACGGGCAGCGTCACTGGCCGGCCCAGTTGGCGGGCGCGGTCCAGCGCGGCGGACAGGCCCAGCGGCTGGGCCAGGCTGCCTGCCCACGCGCCATCGGCCAGATAGCCCAGCCCCTGCAACTGCGGCATCGCGGGATGCAAGCTGGGGTACAGGCGTTCGGGGGTGGGCGGGTGCGACAGCGCCGCCAGCGTGGCCAGCACGGCTTCATGCTGCACGGTCTTCTGGCTCAGCATGCGTTGGGCCACGCTGGTGCTCTGGAAGAAACGGTCGTACTGGTCGACGTATTCCTGACGGGCGATCCAGACGGCGCCCAGGCAGAACAGGACCAGCCAGCAGAGGAGGGCGCGGGGGCGCGATAAGGGATTCACGCGTGAAATTATGCCTTGCGGCCGCCGCGGACCGGAATCCGTAGGGCTACGGAGGAATCAGGCGGCACGCCGGGTGGGGTGCGGCTTGGTGCGTGGGATGGCATCTTTGTTGGCGTCCGTGTCGGCGCCGGACTGCGAACTTGCCGACACCGCCATCTGGTAAAGCGCCGCCACCAGATCCGACTGCGTGACCAGGCCTTGCAAGCCGCGCGCCGCGTCCAGCACTGGCACGCAGTGCAAGCTGTCCGACATGGGCCGCGCCAGCTCAATCACGGGCAGGTCCGGCGTGGCGAAGGGGACTTCGCTGCGCATGCAGTCGGCCACCAGCAGGTCGGGCGCGGGGGCGCCATCCAGCGTCTTGGCCGCCAGCCGGCCTTTGCGCGCCAGCACATCGCCCTGGGCCACCATGCCGGCGTACCGACCCGCGGCATCCAGCACGGGCAGCGCTTGCAGGCGGTGCTTGTCGAACAGGCGGATGGCGTAATCCAGCGGGTCTTGCTCGTGTACGGTGACGACATCGCGCGACATGATGTCCGCGCAGGTCACGTCACCAAAACGCCGCAGGCTGGCGCGCAGTTCGGCAGCCAGCACGATGTCTTCCAGGTCTTCCTTGCTGATGTCCAGCAGTTCGCCGCGTTGGGCCAGGGCCTCGTCCAGATCGGCGCGGCTGAAGCCCAGGCGGGCGCTGGGGGCGGCGTCGCGCGTGTGGTGGCCGGGCGCGGGGTCGGCGTGGCGGCGCGGGTAGTTGCGGCGCAGCGCGCCGTTGAATGCCACGGCAATGCACAGCAGAATCAGGGAGTTCAGCCCCACGGGCCACAGCGCGAAACCGTAACCCAGGCTGGCCACGGACGGGCCGCCTAGCACCGCCGTCAACGCCACCGCCCCGCCGGGCGGATGCAGGCAGCGCAGGCTGAACATGGCGCCGATGGCCAGGGCCGCCGCCGCAGCAGCCGCCACACCCGGTTCGGGAATCATCTGTGCGCAGAACACGCCAACCAGCGCTGACACCAGATTGCCCGCCATGATGGACCAGGGCTGGGCCAAGGGGCTGGCGGGGGCGGCGAACAGCAGCACGGCAGACGCGCCCATCGGCGCGATAAACCAGGGGTTTGCGCCGCCCAGCGCATGGCGGCCGACCCATTCCGTGCAGAACAATCCGACCAGCGCACCCAATACGCCAAAGAGCTTTTCGCGCCCATTGACGCCTACCGGCGCTGGCGCGAACGAGCTCAGCCAGCGCTTCATTGCCACACCCAAAACGGTCTCCTCGCGTGCTTGAAATATGTCGCGGGACGACAATTTATCACGCGGCAGCTGACGGCCAGCTATCGGCGGACGGGCCCAGGCGTCAGGCGGCGTCGCCGTCGATGCGGGCCAGCAAGCGGCCCAGCAGCGGGCGCATGGCGCGCAATTCTTCCAGATGCGAGGCCGACAGGCCTTCCAGCACGCGTTCGGCTTTTGGGGTCAGCACGACCTCAACGCGGCGGCCGTCTTCGGCGTCGTCCTCGCGGCTGACGAGTTCAAGGCGGGCCAGCCGGCCGACCAGCTCGGCCGCGGTGTGGGGACGGATCAGCAGGCGTTCGGCAATTTCGCCCACATACAGGCCGCGCCGGCCCGGCGGATGCTTGCGCGTGCCTTTGATCGCCAGCAGGGTCTGATGCTGTTGGGGCGTTAGGTCGAACTCGGCCGCCGCGCCCTCGCTGAAAGCGGCGAAGGTGCGCAGTGCGTATCGGAAGTCGGCCAGCAGTTCGTAGTCCGCAGGCGACAAAGTGGTGGGGGACGGATCATTGTTCACCCGGCGATTCTAATAGATCATCGGCGCGGCGTGGCCTGTCCGTTTGTCCTACTTCTTGTTGGCGGGTTGCCAGGTTTTGGCCTAAGACGCCGCCGCCGCGCCGCTTGCCGCGCGCAAGTCCCACAACACATCCAGCACATGCTGCGTGGCGCGTTCGACCTTTTCGGCACGGTGCGCGATGCCCAACGGACGCCACAACGCCGGCCGCAGGGGGCGCATGATGATGCGCGGGTCGGCCTGCGGCGCGGTGGTTTCGTGTGGCAGCAGGGTCGCGCCGTAACCCGCCGCCACCAAGCTTTTGATGGCGTCGTTGTAGTTCAGCTGGATGCGGGCACGCGGGTTCAGCCCGGCGCTGGCGAACCATTCGCCGGTTTGGCGCGACAGGCGGGTGGTGGCGTCGTTCAGGATGAGCGGGCGCGCCGCGAGCCAGGCGGGCGTGACGCGTGCGGGCGCGGGCCAGCCAGCGGGCAGAAAGGCCATGACCGGGTCACGCCGCCAGGGTTTGATCAGCAAGCCATCAATGGGCGGTTGCGGCAGCGCTACCAGCCCCACGTCCAGCGTGCCGTCGTTTAAGCGCTGCAACGTTTCCTGGGACGTCAGCACCGCCACTTGCACGTCAATACCCGCATGGCGCTGGCCCAGCGTTTCAAGCGCCTGCGGCAGCAGATGGGCAATGGCGCCGGTGGATGCGCCCAAGCGCACGCGTCCGGACAAGCCCTGCACCTGCCGCTGCACGTCGTCCAACGCCTGATCGGCTTCAGCCAGGAGCCGGCGCGCGCGTTCCAGCAGCGTGTCGCCAATGGTGGTGGGCCGGACCTGGCCGCGCTTGCGCGTCAGCAGCGGTGCGCCGATGCGCGCTTCCAGGTCGGCCACATGCAGGCTGACGGTGGGCGGCGCCAGATGCAAGGCGCGCGCGGCGTCCGCGAACGAACCCAGGTCGGCAATGGCGACCAGTGTGCGCAGGCGATCAAGGCTGATTTCACGCATGGTGGTGTCGTTCAGAAAAGATGAAGTTGATGGTCATGATATTCGACTTTTCTTATGTTGAGCGCAGGCCGATGATACCGGCTGGCTTCTCTAGTTCCCTTTCCTTTTTCCCTTACCCCATCCCTTACGCGACGGAGCACGTCATGACGCACCCCCTGGTTTTTATCGACGGCGACCAAGGCACGACCGGCCTGCAGATTCACGAGCGGCTGCACGGCCGGCCCGATTTGCAGCTGCTGACGCTGCCCGATGCCGAGCGCAAAGACCCGCAGCGCCGCGCCCAGGCGATCAACGCCTGCGACGTGGCCATTCTGTGTTTGCCCGACGAACCCGCACGCCAGGCGGCGGCATCGGTGGTGAACCCCGCGGTGCGCGTCATCGACGCCAGCTCGGCGCATCGCACCACGCCGGGCTGGGTGTACGGCTTTCCGGAAATGAGCGCGGGGCAGGCCGAGCGCATCGCCCACGCCAAGCGCGTCAGCAACCCCGGCTGCTACCCGACGGGCGCCATCGCCTTGCTGCGTCCCTTGATTCAGGCGGGTCTGGTGCCGGCGGATTATCCGGCGGTGGTGCACGCGGTGTCGGGCTATTCGGGCGGCGGCCGCGCCAGTGTGGATGCCTACGAAGGCGCGGGCGGCGTGCAAGGTCCGGCGTTTCAGCTGTATGGCTTGGGCCTTGCGCACAAGCACACGCCGGAAATCGAAGCGCACGCCGGGCTGACGCAACGCCCCGTGTTCGTGCCGGCCTACGGCGCGTTCCGGCAGGGCATTGTGCTGACGATTCCGCTGCACCTGCGTTTGCTGCCGTCGGGCGTCACCAGCCAGCAATTGCACGATTGCCTGCAACAGCACTATGCAGGCACGACGCATGTGCAGGTGGTGGGCCGGCAGGAAGCCGCCGAGCAGTCGCACCTGGACCCGCAGGCGCTGAACGGCACCAACGATTTGCGGCTGGCGGTGTATGGCAATGAGCAGCACGGCCAGGTGTTGTTGACGGCCGTGTTCGACAACCTGGGCAAGGGCGCGTCGGGTGCGGCCGTTCAGAATCTGGATTTGATGCTGGCCGCGATGGGGTAGATCGAGCCGCAACGCCGCGATGCGTCATGCATCGCGGCAGGCTCCGTTCAAGCACAGGAGGTTGGCACGCGCGCCGCTATAGAAACTCGGCGCGTATCCGGTCGGTATCAAACGGCGTGGTGCCGTCGCGCACGCCAAACACCGTCTGCGCGGCATCCGCGTTGTCGACCTGCCGCCCTCTTGCTTCGGCATGCAGCGTAAACAGCGTGTGCAGATCCGGCTGCACGCGCGACAGCAGCGCGCGCAGCATCAGCGACACGCCCGACAGGTTGTTCGCCACATTATTCAGACGGGGTTGCGCACGCAGCGCCACGTCCATCCAGCGCATGCGCTGGTCTTGCAAATCCAGCGCCAAAGGCAGGCAGATCAGCGTGTTGGAGGCCAGGTCTACGCGGTCCATCACCGTGCGCGGCTCGAACGGTTCCCCGGAATTTGCGTCTTCACGCGCCATCCATCCGGCAAAGCACTCCGGCAGATCGCAATAGGGTTGCAGCGTGTAGCTGTTCAGAATCATCACCACAAAGCGCACGCCGCGTGCGCGTAAACGGGCCACGTCCAGGTCGATGAACTCCGCCGCGCCTTGGGGCGCATCCACGATGTCGCCGCTGTGATACGCGCCATAGCTTTGCAGCCGGTAATAGGTCAGCGCGTCGACGAAGTTGCAGTCGGCATCGAACAGCGCGGCGGATAAATCCACGTCGGCGCGGCCGCTACCGTTCATCCACCATAGAAACAGGCGCACGACGGCGGCGTCCGGCAGCGGCAGACTGCTGCCGCGCCCCAGCGTGCGCAGGCTGCGCGATGCCGAGCGCTGGGAAAACGGCGCCGTGTGGTCGCGCAACGCGGGGTCAACATAGCAGTCGCCCAGCGGCGGCAGAGCGGCAAAGCGCGTCAGTAAGGCGGTCTTGCAAAGACGAGCCACTGCATCGGCGACGCCTGCGGGTAACGGCGCGCGCGTGTCGCCCGCCGCAAACAGCTTGGCCACATCGCCCTTGGGATAGAAGACGCGCAGTGCGGCCGGCGCTTCGCGGTGTTGCGCATGCGTGTACAGCTGCAACAGCACGGGCGTTGCCACTTGGTCTACGACGCGCGCAAAGCCGGCCAACACGGGCGCGGGGTCGGCGGCAGAACGCAGCAAGTGATCCAGCCGGCGGGCGAATTCACCCGGCCGGCTTTCCAGGCGATGCGCGGCGCTGGCGCTTTGGCCGGATTCCAGCATCGCTTCGATGGCGCTGTTGAAGGTGGGGGCGGGCTTGCCGCTGCGCAGCAAGGCGAAGGCGGCGGCCGTGCGCGGATAGCGGTTGGCGAATTCGCCGGGGTGCAGATATTCGCCCAGGCGCTTCCAGCGTTCGGGCCAGCGCTGCATGTCTTCCGCCGCATTGGGGTGGCGTTCGATCAAGCCCAGCAGCTGCTTGCGGCGGGCACGCGGCATGGACGCGAAGCGCGTGGGCAGGGCCAGTGATGCGTCACCGCCTGCTATCGCCACCGCCAGCCGCAGCACGTCGGTGGCGGTGTCCAGCCGCTGTTGCAAGAAGGCGTCGGTGGCTGCGCCCGGCACATGGTCCAGCAGGTTCGCGGCCAGATACGCCAGGTTTTCCTTGAACGGAATGGCCTCGGGGATCAGCCGGAAAATGTTCGCGCGGTATTGCTTCACATACCAGGCCAGGTCCGTGCGGTCTTCTTCCGACAACGACGTGGCTGACGCCGCCAGCTGCGTGAAGATGGCCTCGCATTCTTCGGTGCTGCCCAGTTCAATGATGCGGGGCGTGCGGCCATGGAACAGCGGCGCACGCTCGGAGCCGTCGCCCGGCATGCGGCGCAGCGTCAGGTAATGGTGAACGGCGTCCAGATACCGCGTGGCGTCGTCCAGGTCTTGCACCTGCTTCGGAAAGTCCGGGTACAGCGGGCGGTGCGGCCGGTGCGCACCGGTCATCTGGCGCAGCGTCTTCAACAGCAGGCGCCCCGTTTGCGTGACGGCTGGCAGCGGCCATGTGGCCAGGCGCTGGATCACGGCGTCTGACATCACGTAGCCCAACTCTTCGGCTTGCGCCTGAATGGCGGCCAGCTCGACAGCGGTGACTTGGCCGTCTGCGCCAGTAGCGTCTTCGAGGTCAGCGCTTGCGCGCGGGATTTTGTCCAGAAGCAGGCAGCAGCGCCGCCGCAGATAGATGGGGTTCATGATGCAGCCCGAATGGAAAACGCCTGCCAGGGGCAGGCGCGGTGCGGAAAGCGGGAACCCTAGGTTTTCAGGGGTAGAAGGAAGGACTCCCATAGCCACGCGCGCACTTTATCACTATTCAGGTTGCGCTGCGGTCCGCCAAAGTGGCTTCAACCAAGCGGCGCAGCCACATCGTGCCCGGGTCGCTCTCAAAGCGCGCATGCCAATGCACGGTGACGCACAAGGGCGGCAACGTGATGGGCAGCGGGCGGATGTCGAACGCGTTGTCGCGGTTGAACCAGATGGCGGCGCGGTAGGGCAGCGTGACCGTCAGATCGGTGCGGCGCACGATTTCGGCGGCGGCCGAAAAGTGCGGCAGCGTCAGATAGGGCTGACGATGCAGGCCGGCTTCGCCCAGCACGTCGTCCAGCAGGCGGTGCGCGCTGGCGCGCGAGGCCACCAGAATATGGTCCAGGCGTTTGAACTGGCTGCGCGTCAGGCCGGCCGACAGCACCGGGTGCCCGCGCCGGCCCATGCACGCATAGCGCTCGCTGAAGAGATCGGCGTGACACGTGTGGCGGCCCAAGCCGGCCAGGTTGCCGATGGCCAGGTCCACTTCACCATCTTTCAACGCGTGCGGCAGATGCTCCAGCGCCACCTCCAGCACTTCAATCTGCAAGCGCGGGGCCAGGGCATGCACGCGTTCCATCAGCGGGGGCAGGAACACCATTTCACCAATGTCCGACATCGACAGCCTGAAGCGCCGCGTGCTGGTGGCCGGGTCGAATTGCTGGCGCAGGCTGACGGCTTCGGCAAAGCTGTTCATGCCGCGTTCGATAGGGTCGGCCAACGCAAACGCGACGGGCGTGGGCTGCATGCCGGTGGCGGTGCGCACAAAGAGCGGGTCGCTGAATTGTTCGCGCAACCGGCCTAACGCGTAGCTGACGGCAGGCTGGGTCAGGTTCAGCCGCTGCGCCGCACGCGTCACGCTGCGTTCATGCAGCACCGTCAGGAAAACCCGCATGAGATTCAGATCAAAGTCCACGCACGCCCTTGGTATCAGTCTGATTTATAAGATAAATAATACCCATAAATTTGACACATAAATAGTTGATTCCTAGACTAATTCCACAGAGTCGCGCGATGCCACGCAGCGGCCGAACCTCTGGGGAAGCGTTGTCATGCATGCGTTGACATTGCCGTCGTTATTGGTGGAGCAGGGCGCCCGCTTGGGCGATCGTCTGTGGGTTCAAGCGCCCGGCGGCGCGCTGCGTTTCAGTGACGCGCCGGCCCACGCCGCAAGCTGGGCCGCGCGTTTGGCGGCGGCAGGTGTAATGCGGGGCGACCGCGTGGGCCTCATGGCCGGCAACCGGCACGAATTCCTGTCCATCGTGTTGGGTTGCGGCTGGCTGGGCGCGGTGGTGGTGCCCATCAACACCGCGTCGCGCGGCATGCAGCTGCGGCACATCCTGGCCAATAGCGGCTGCGTGCTGCTGGTGGCGGACGCGGCGTCCTGTCCCGCGTTGGCGGCGCTTGCGTCCATGCCAGCCATGCAGGATGGCAATGACGACAATCACGCAACGCAACACGACGCGTTGGCGCTGCGCCAGATCTGGCTGCTGGACGAGGTGGCCGACGTGGCGGGATTGCCCGCGCCCGCGAGCGCGCCACCCGCGCCACCCGCGCAGCATGCCGCCGCCGCCCCGTTGCCTGCTGCGGCCGACATCGGCCCCGGCGACATGCTGGCCATCTTGTACACGTCTGGCACATCGGGCTTGTCCAAAGGCGTGTGCTGTCCCCACGCGCAGTTCTATTGGTGGGGCAAGATCGCCGCGCGCAATCTTGAAATCTCCGACGCTGATGTGCTCTACACCAGCTTGCCGCTGTTCCACACCAATGCCTTGAACGCGTGCTTTCAGGCGCTGGTGACGGGGGCGTCCATCATCTGCGACGAACGCTTTTCCGCAAGCCGCTATTTCGACCGGCTGGAAGCTACAGGCGCGACCGTCACCTATCTGCTGGGCGCGATGGTGCCGATGCTGTTGGCGCATGAACCCGCCGCGTCCGAACGCCGGCATCGCACCCGCATCGCCTTGGCGCCCGGCGTGCCCGAGCGCTTTCACGCGGCCTTCACCGAGCGCACGGGCATCGCGCTGCTGGAAGGCTACGGCTCCACCGAAACCAACTTCGCGCTGGGCGGCACCTTGGCCCAGCAGCGTCCGGGCACGATGGGCCGCGTGGCGCCGGAGTTCGACGCCATCGTGGCTGACGAGCACGACGCGCCCGTGCCGGATGGCGAGCCGGGTGAATTGCTGCTGCGCGCTACGCCGCCGTTTGCGGTTGCCACCGGCTACTTCGGCATGGATGACAAGACGGTCGAGGCCTGGCGCAACCTGTGGTTCCACACGGGCGACCGCGTGGTGCGCGACGCCGACGGCTACTTCCGTTTCCTGGACCGCATGAAAGACGCCATCCGCCGGCGCGGCGAGAACATTTCGTCGTACGAGGTGGAACAGGTGCTGCTGGCGCATCCGGCGGTGGCCGTGGTGGCGGTCTACGCCGTGCGCTCTGAATTGGCCGAAGACGAGGTCATGGCCGCGCTGGTCTACAAGCCCGGGCAAACCTTGACGCCCGCGGCTCTGCTTGATTTCTGCCAGCCCCGCATGCCGTATTTCGCCGTGCCGCGCTATCTGCGCGTGCTGGACGATCTGCCGCGCACCGAGAACGGCAAGGTTCGCAAGTTTCGCTTGCGCGAAGAAGGTATCACCGGCGACACCTGGGACCGGGACGCCGCCGGCTATCGCGTGGCGCGCTAACGCGCCATTGATCCATTCAAAAATCCAAGGGGCGGCAATGACGATGGCATACAAGGGGGCGGCGTTATCCGCCGCCGACGAAGCAAAAAGAAAGCGCACGCGGCGCGTGGTGACGGCCTCCGTCGCGGGCAACGCGATGGAGTGGTACGACTTCTTCATCTACGGCACGGCGGCGGCGCTGGTGTTTGGCGAGCTGTTCTTTCCCAAAGGCACCGACCCCTTGCTGGGCACGATGGGCGCCTTTGCCGGCTTTGCCGTGGGCTTTTTGGCGCGGCCCTTGGGCGGCGTGATCTTCGGTCACATCGGCGACCGCTACGGCCGCAAGCTGGCATTGGAATGGACGCTGGGCCTGATGGGCGTGGCGACCTTCCTGATCGGCCTGCTGCCCACTTACGAGCAGATTGGGTTCTGGGCGCCGGTGGCGATGGTGGTGCTGCGCATTGTGCAAGGCGCGGCTGCGGGCGGGGAGTGGGGCGGCGGCGTGCTGCTGATCAGTGAAGCCGTGGGCGGCAAGCGGCGCGGCTACTTCTCGTCGTTCAGCCAGTTGGGCGTGGCGGGCGGCTTCGTGCTGTCGTCCGGCGTCTTCATGCTGGCGCAGCAATTGCCGCAAGATTCGTTCATGAGCTGGGGCTGGCGCCTGCCGTTCCTGCTGAGCGTGCTGATCTTTGGCGTAGGCCTGTATATCCGCAAGCACATCCCCGAAAGCGATGAGTTCGTGCAAGCCAAGAAGACGGCCAAGCGCGGCATGCCGGCGGTGGAAGTGTTCCGGCGCTATCCGCGTCAGGTGCTGACGGCGATGGGGCTGCGCGTGGCCGAGAACGGCGGCTCGTATATTTTTCTGGCCTTTGCGCTGGCCTATGGCAAGTTCCTGGGGATTCCCAACGACGTCATGCTGGGCGGGGTGCTGGCGTCGATGTTCATCGAGCTGGGCACGTTGGTGTGGTTCGGCCATTTGTCTGACCGCATCGGGCGGCGCGCCGTGTATCTGATTGGCTCGGTGGGCTTGGTGCTGGTGGCGTTTCCGTTCTTCTGGATGGTGCAGACGAAGGAGCCGCTGTGGATTTTCCTGGCCTTCTTCCTGGGCAACACCGTGTGCCACGCCGCCATGATCGGCACGCAGCCTGCCTACTTTGCAGAGTTGTTCCCCGCCGAAGTCCGCTACACGGGGCTGGCGCTGGGGCATGAGCTGGCGTCGGTATTCGCAGGGGGCTTGTCGCCGCTGATCGCAATGGCGCTGCTGCGTGAATATGAATCGGCCACGCCGGTTGCGTGGTTCCTGGTGGGCATGGCGGCCATCACCGTCATCACTTTGCTGCTGACGCGCGAGCCGCCCCGGCAGGACACGGAATGACGGTGATGGTCAGCCCCAGCCCCAGCCCCAGCCCCAGCCCCGGCATCGGCCCCGGCATCGGCCCCGGCATCGGCCCCGGCATCGGCCCCAGCCCCGGCCCCGGCATCGTCAGCGTCGGTGAAACCCCCGCGTTGCGCCACCCGGATGCGTCGTGCTCCACGGCCGGCTTGATGGCGCAGGCGGTGGGCCAGGCCCTGCGCAGCGCCGGGCTCAGCACCGCGCATGTGGACGGCCTGGGTGTGGCGTCGTTCACGTTGCGGCCCGACCGCGCCATTGACCTGGCGTGGCAGCTGGGGCTGCGCCTGAACTGGTGCATGCAGGACGAGATGGGGGGCGCCAGCGCCATCAACCTGCTGCGTCAGGCGTGGCTGGCGCTTGCGGCCGGGCAGGCGGAGACCATTGTGCTGGTGTCAGGCGACCACTTCACCGGTGCGGATTTCGCCGGGCTGGTCCGCGGCTACAACCGTACCGCGCAAGACTACCTGAGCCCGCTGGGCTGCGAAGGGCCGAACCCCATGTTCGCCATGCTGACGCAGCGGCAGATGGCCGCAACGGGGCTGCGCCGCGAAGATTACGGCGCGCTATGCGTGGCGCAACGTCAGTGGGCGGCCGGCAACCCCAACGCGGCCTATCGCCAGCCGCTGACGCTGGCGCAATACCTGGACGCGCCCATCGTCGCGCCGCCCTTGAGCCGGCTGGACTGCGTGCCGGTGGTCAGTGGCGCCAGCGCCCTGGTGCTGCGCGCCCGCCCGCAAGGCGTGCACGTGCGGCTGGTGGCAAGCGAGGCCCGCTACAACCACGATCAGCAGGAAGGCGACGGCCTGGAAACCGGCATTGCCGCCTTCGCGCCCGCGCTATGGCGGGCGGCAGGCATGGGGCCAGACGAGATGGATGTGGTCAGCGTGTACGACGATTACCCGGCGATGGCGCTGGCGCAGCTATGCGACCTGGGCTTCGCCAGCGCGGGCGACTTGCCCGGCTTCATCGCCCGGCGTATCGCCACCCGCGACCTGCCCGTGAATACCGCGGGCGGCCAGTTGTCAGCAGGCCAGGCGGGAACGGCGGGCGGCATGCACGGGCTGGTCGAGGTGACCCGGCAGTTGTTGGGGCTGGCGGGCGACCGCCAGTTGCGCGGCGTGCGCCATGGCGTCGTCACCGGTTACGGCATGGTCCAGGTGCGTTACGGCATGTGCGCGAACGCGGCGGTGCTGACGCGGGAGGGCGCATGAGCCTGCTCATTGATCAATGCCGCGCTTGCGCGCACCGGTTCTATCCCTCGCGGCTATGGTGCCCGGCTTGCGGCCATGACCAGGTGCAGCCGGTGGCGGCAGACTATGCCGAGCTGCTGGCGTGGACCGTCATGCCGGCTAAAAAGGACGAGTCAAAAAGGGACGAGTCAGGAAGCGACGAATCAGGAAGCGACGAATCAGGAAGCAACGAATCAGGAAGCAACGAGCCAGGAAACAACGAGTCAGGAAACAACGAGTCAAAAGTCGGCGACCCGGACAACACCCTCGACCTCGTCGTCATCGCCACCGTGCGCGCCTTGCCCGATGGCCCCGTGCTGGTAGCGCGGCTGGAAGACATGCCCACGCATATCGGCCAGCGTCTGCGGCTGTTCGGACGCAAGACGCAGGGGCGGGTGTTGCCGTGGGCATGGACGCTGCCTGGGTAAATGCCGTCAGGTGAGTGTCGTCAGGGTGAGTGCCGCTGCGGGTGGCGGCTGCTTGCAGGAAGACCGCTAGGGTGAAGCCCCCCTAGTCGCCGCTATCCGCCGCCCTTATCGATTCAAGCCGCTGCGCGAGCGACGCCGTGGACAATTCACCCACCCGCAAATCCACCAATCGGCCCTCAGCATCCAGGAACAAAGTGGCCGGCAAGCCCCGATTGCTGAACTTGCGCGACGCCTCGCCGGCCGGGTCGATCAGCACGTTGCGTAACGCGGGCGCGTGCTTGTCCAGAAACTGTGCCACGTCTTGCGCGGCTTCCGCCTGATTCAGAAACACGAAGTTGACGTCCGGATTGGCCGCCTGTGCCGCCGCGAAGGCCGGCATTTCCCGCCGGCACGGCGGGCACCAGCTGGCCCACAAATTGATCACGGTGGGTTTGCCGTGAAAGGCCGACATCGTGGCGGGCGCCCCATCCATGTTGTTGACCGCCAGCGCGGCCAGTTCAGGTTGCGCCTGGGGCGTCGGGGCCAGCCAGCGCCCGCCGCCCAGCCACGCGGCGCTGGCCAACGCCAACGCACCCAACAAGGCCACGCGCGGTGCATGGCGCCGCAGTACGGCGATGGCGGCATACGCCCACGCGGCTGCGAGCCCCGCCAAGCCAATCCAGCCGCCGTCGCGCAAGTCCAGCATCTTGATCGGATCGGGCAGGTAGTGGTCGCGGTAGCGCCAGACAAAACTCAGGCGGGCGACCAGCAGGCCGATGATCAGCGCCCGCCACAAGACGGTGCTCAAGTGCGCGGCGCGATCGCGGTCGCGATTCAACAGCTTGGCCGCCAGCAGACCGACCACCCCGGCGGCGATCAACAGCGCAAGTTCAGTAGGCAATACCAGGGGGCCGAGCCGAATAGCGGGCGTCATGCGTCCGCCGGGGCGTTGGCCGTCGTGGGCGGCGGGAAGCGGAAGCAGATTTGCAGGTTCGTCCCCGAGCCCGAAATGCGCAGGTCGTGGATACGCGCGCTGCCGGGCAGGGGCAGGGGGCCTTCAGCGGTGAAGCCGTGCCCGTCGATATCGTCCTGCAACGTGCGGCTATCGTGCCTTGATGAGGCATCCTTCGCCGGGTCGTCTGCCAATTCGTCTGCCAATTCGTCTGCCAATTCGTCCGCCAATTCGTCCGCCAATTCGTCCGCCAATTCGTCCGCCGATTCGGCCTCTGGATCGTCCGCCGATTCGGCCGCTGGTTCGTTGGCCCGTCTGGCAGCTTCGTGCGCCTGAAATAGCGCCGCGTAGGTCTCAAAATGCGGGGACGGGGAAAAACTCCCTTCCATCAGCACGCTGCCAGACGTGCGCACCTGCGCCACGCCAATGCGCTTGCCCCCGCCGTCCTTGATGTTGAATTCCATGCTCGGCTCCCGAATGAAGCGGACTAGCCTAGCATGCTGTGCGCCCCGCAGCGCCCCGCCACGCCGTCGCAACCGGCATGGTCCGGCAGTAACGCTAAAATGGCGGCTCGCGGCTGCCTGTCCAGCCTTTCCGGCATTCTTATTCTTGCGCCTGGCGCACCCATAACTATGAAAAAACTGACCGCTGTTCTCCTCGTGTCCGCTACTACGCTACTGACCGCTTGCGGCCCGAGCGACAACGCGACCACCGCCGGCGCGGCAGCTCCGAAGAAGGTCGTCGTGGGCCTGGATGACAACTTCCCGCCCATGGGTTTCCGTGACGCGAGCAACCAGATCGTCGGTTTTGACGTCGACATGGCCAAGGAAGCCAGCAAGCGCCTGGGCATGGAAGTGGAATTCAAGCCGATCGACTGGAGCGCCAAGGAAGCCGAACTCAACGGCAAGCGCGTCGACGTGCTCTGGAACGGCCTGACCATCACCGAAGAGCGCAAGAAGAACATCAGCTTCACCGCGCCGTACATGGCCAACCACCAGATCATCATCGTCGGCACGCAGTCGCCCGTGAAGGTCAAGAACGACCTGGCGGGCAAGGTGGTCGGCGCGCAGGATGGCAGCAGCGCCACCGACGCCATCGCCAAGGACCCGGTCGCCGCCCAGATCAAGGAAGTGAAGAAGTTCGGCGACAACGTCACCGCGCTGATGGATCTGGCCGCTGGCCGTCTGGACGCCATCGTCGTGGACGAAGTGGTGGGCCGTTACCTGATCAGCAAGCGCGCGGGCGAATACCGCGTGCTGGACGAGAACTTCGGCACCGAAGACTACGGCGTCGGCGTGCGCAAGGACGACGCCGAACTGCTGGGCAAGCTGGACAAGACGCTGGATTCGATGAAGCAGGACGGCACCGCCGGCCGCATCGCCACCCAGTGGTTTGGCGCGAACATCATCAAGTAAGCGGCGCGCGAACCCACTGAATGGACTACGTACTCTCTTTGCTGGGGCCCATGGCGGAAGGCGCGAAAGTGACCTTGACGCTGTTTTTCATCACCCTGGCCCTGGCGGTGCCTTTGGGGTTGGTGCTGGCCCTGGCGCGCATTTCGAAGTGGCCGCTGCTGAGCAGTCTGGTGAACGGCTATATCTGGCTCATGCGCGGCACGCCGCTCATGCTCCAGATGTTGTTCATCTATTTTGCGCTGCCGTTTGTGCCGGTCATTGGCGTGCGGCTGCCGGATTTTCCGGCGGCCGTGGTGGCGTTCGCGCTGAACTACGCGGCGTATTTCGCCGAGATCTTCCGCGCGGGTATTCAGTCGGTGGATCGTGGCCAGTACGAAGGCAGCAAGGTGCTGGGCATGACCTATCTGCAAACGCTGCGCCGCATCGTGCTGCCCCAGATGGTGCAGCGCGTGCTGCCGCCGATGAGCAACGAAACCATCACGCTGGTGAAGGACACGTCGCTGATCTACGTACTGGCGCTGAACGACATCCTGCGGACGGCGCGCGGCATCGTGCAGCGTGATTTCACGACCACGCCTTTCCTGGTCGCCGCCGCCTTCTATCTCCTGATGACGCTGGTTCTGACGTGGTTCTTCCAGCACATGGAAAAGCGCTATGCCAAATATGACCAGTAATCCGCAGGCAAGCGCCGACATGGCTTCTGAGCGACCCGGTATGGACCGCCCCGTCATGATCCAGGCCAGCGGCATCATCAAATCGTTCGGCGCCAATCGCGTGCTGGACCAGGTGTCGCTGACCCTGGGGCAGGGCGAAGTGGTGGCGGTGATTGGCCCGTCGGGCTCGGGCAAAAGCACGTTCCTGCGCTGCCTGAATCACCTTGAGACCATCGACGAAGGCAGCATCGACGTCGAAGGCGAATCGATGGCGCGCGCGGTTTCGGGCGGGCGCAGCCAGTACGCCAGCGACGCCGAAGTGCGCCGCATCTGCCGCAAGATGGGCATGGTGTTTCAGTCGTTCAACCTGTTCCCGCACATGACGGTGTTGCAGAACATCATCGAAGCGCCGATCACGGTGAAGGGCATGTCCAAGGCGCAGATCATCCCCAAGGCGGAAGAACTGCTGCGCAAGGTCGGCCTGTTGAACAAGCGAGACAACTATCCCACGCGCCTGTCTGGCGGGCAGAAGCAGCGCGTGGCGATTGCCCGCGCGCTGGCGATGGAACCCGACATCATGCTGTTCGACGAGCCCACCTCGGCGCTTGACCCCGAACTGACGGGCGAAGTGCTGCGCACCATGAAGCAGTTGGCGGACGAACGCATGACCATGCTGGTCGTCACCCACGAAATGGGTTTTGCCCGCGAAGTGGCGCACCGCGTCATCTTCATGGACGAGGGCCGCATTGTGGAAGAAGCCCCATCCGCCACATTCTTCAGCGCGCCGCAATACGCGCGCAGCCGGGAATTCCTGGCGCATATGCTTTAGGCCAAGCCAGGCCAAGTTAGCCAAGCCAGGCCAAGCCAAGCCGGGTGCGGGCCAGCCCCTCGCACCCTCTCCGGAGGTGGGCATGCACCCTGACAAGATTCCCGTCCTGCGGCTGCGCGGCGTATACAGTCAGCGCCTTGCCCCCGTCAGCCTGGATCTATCCGCCGGCGAGTGCGGCGCGATTGTCGGCCCGTCCGGGTCGGGCAAGTCATTGCTGCTGCGCCAAGTGGCGGACCTGGACCCCGGCCATGGCGAGGTCGAGCTTGATGGCAAGCCACGTTCCGGCATGCGGGGCTACGAATGGCGGCGTCAGGTGGTGTATTGCCAGGCGGAAGCAGGGTGGTGGGACGATCACGTCGCACCCCATTTCCCTGACCGCACGCAGGCAGAAGCCCTGATGCAAACGCTTGGCGTGTCCCCTGAAAAGCTGGACGCCCTGGTGCACGAGCTATCCACCGGCGAGCGCCAGCGCCTGGGGCTCGCGCGCGCGTTGGCGCAGCAACCGCGCGTGCTGGTGCTGGATGAACCCACGGCGGCGCTGGATCAGGCGGCCACCGCCCGCGTCGAAACCGCGTTGCAGCATTTCCTGGATGGCGGCGCGGCCATCCTGATGGTGACGCACAACCCGGAGCAGGCCAATCGGCTGGCGCGCCGGACCTGGCGCATGGCGCACGGCCAACTGGAGCCGCTATGGACGTGATCAAGCTGCAAGCGCTGGACCTTGTCATCGCCTCGCTGCTGGTGCTGCTGTGCGCGGCGATCTCGTTTGCGCTGCGGCTGAATTTGCAGCGCCAGGTGTTGTGGGCGGCGATCCGCACCGTTGTGCAATTGCTGCTGGTCGGCCATATTCTGCGCGTGGTGTTTGCGCATGCCACGCCCTGGCTGACGGCGCTGGTGGTGGCGGTGATGATGGCGCTGGCCGCGCGCGAAGTAGCGGCCCGCCCCAAGGCGCGGCTGGCCGGGCATGGCAATGGCTGGGTCGGCACGCTGGCAGTCGCGGCCACCACCTTGATCACGGCCATGTTCATTCTGAACACCGCGCTGCGCCCCGACCCCTGGTTCGACCCGCGCTACGCCATTGCGCTGGTGGGCATCGTGCTGGGCAGCGTGTTGAACGCCGCCAGTCTGGCGCTGGACGGCGTGCTGTCGGGCGTGCGCCGCGAAAAACTGGCGATTGAAGCGCGGTTGGCGCTGGGCGCCACCCCGCATCAGGCGTTTTCCACCCTGCTGCGCGAATCCGTGCGGCGCGGCATCGTGCCCAGCGTCAACCAGATGTCGGCGGCGGGCATCATCACCTTGCCCGGCATCATGACGGGCCAGATCATCGCCGGCATGGACCCCATCGACGCCGCCAAGTACCAGATTTTGCTGATGTTTCTGCTGTGCGGCGCAAGCGGCATGGCGGCCATGGCGGCGGCCTATGGCGCCATGCGCAGGCTGACGGACGAGCGTGGGCGCTTGCGTCTGGACCGCTTGTCGGCGCCGAAATAGGGGAGCCAGCACGGCTCCGGCGCCTTAATAAATCTAAGACCGTTGTAAGAAATTTCATGAGAACTCAACGCGGCCCTTTCCATAATGGGTGCCACGTTGTGTCTTTTTGAACGTTTCTTCCTTCGGACTTTCATGCCTTTTGTGTCTTGCTTGCCTCCATTGCCCGGCCTCTTCCGCCCGGCCAACGCCCTGCTGTTGCAGGAGCGCCGGGCATGAGCGCGGTGCTAAGCCCCACTGCACCGGCCTCTCGTAGCATGGCGGTTCAGAAGTCCATTCCCGGCTGGCAGGTATTGCTGGGCCTGGCTGTCTGGCTGGCGGCGTTGGCGTGGGCGCGCTGGCTGACCCTGCCCGACGAAGGCCGCTATGCCGGCGTGGCTTGGGAGATGTTGCGCAGCCAGTCGCCCATGGTGCCGCTGCTGGACGGGATGCCGTATTTTCACAAGCCGCCCTTGTATTACTGGCTGGCGCAAATCAGCTACGCCTTGTTTGGCGTGCATGAATTCAGTGCGCGCGTGCCGTCGCTGCTGGGCGCGTGGGGCGCGGGCGCGGGGCTGTATGCGTTCGTGTCGCGCTACCGCAATGTGGCGCAGGCGCGCTGGGCCGTCGTCATCCTGGGCCTTACGCCCTTGTTCTTCGGCGCGGCGCAGTTCGCGAATATGGACATGCTGGTTGCCAGCATGATCACGCTATGCGTGCTGGCCGCCGCAGACACCGCCTTGCGGCGCGGGGAAGGGCGCCCGTTTCGTGCGATGTCGTTGGCAACCGGTGTGCTGGCGGCCTTGGCCGTGCTGGCCAAGGGCCTGATCGGCCTGGCGTTGCCCGGCGCCATCGTGCTGGCCTGGCTGCTGCTGCGGCGCGACTGGCGCGGCATGCGCGCCTTGCTGTGGGTGCCGGCATTGCTGGCGTTCGCCGTGGTGGCCGTGCCGTGGTTCGCGTTGATGCAGATGAAGTTTCCGGGCTTCTACCATTACTTTTTCGTCTACCAGCACTTCGAGCGCTTTGCGCAAAGTGGCTTCAACAACGCGCAGCCGTTCTGGTTCTATGTGCCGATTGTGGTGGGCCTAGCCTTGCCGTGGTCGATCTGGGGGGCGGCAATTTTCACGCGCGGCTTCTGGCGTGACGCCGATCCGCACGGCCTGCGCCGGCTGATGGCGATCTGGATCGCGGTGGTGGTGGTGTTCTTTTCCATCCCGCAATCGAAGTTGATTGGCTACGTGCTGCCGGCGTTTCCGCCGCTGGCGTTCCTGCTCAGTGAACGAATCGCGCCCGTCTGGGTGGCGGGCAAGCGGCGGGCCTTAAGCATTGCAATCGGCGTGGCGGTGGTTATCTGTCTGGGGGCGATTGTGGCGGCGTCATCCAACCCACGCGGCAGCGCCGGGCCGACCATGAAGGAACTGCGTAGTGAAATCCGGCCGCAAGATACGCAGGTCGCCCTGCATGCGTTGCCGTTTGATCTGGGGTTCTACACGCAGGCGTCTGAACCCGCCTGGATTGTGGATGACTGGCTGGACCCCGCCATTCCCACCCGCGACAACTGGCGCAAGGAACTGTATGACGCGGCCGAGTTCGACCCCGTCGTCGGCAAGCGCGTGCTGGTGCAAAACGGAGATTTGACCGCGCGGCTTTGCGCGTCCGCCGACGGCGCACGGTTTTGGATCTGGGGCCGGGACGATGACGCGGGGCGTTATCCCGCCATCAACGGCGTGGCGCCGCGTTTGCCGGGCGACAAGCGTGCGGTGTGGCGGCTGGATATCGACAACGCGTTCCGTCAACGAATGTGCGGGGGCCAAACACCGGCGCAGTAAGCGTGCAGGCCAGATCACAAGCCGGTTCGCAAGCCAGATAAAAAAGCCGGCGGCCCTTTGAAAGGCTGCCGGCTTTTTTGTGCTGGCGGCAAACGCCGCCAGACGGTGACGCTTAGCCGATGGAGGCCAGCACCTGGTTCAGCGTGGCGCTGGGGCGCATGGCTTGGCTGGCCTTGTCTTCGTTCGGCTGGTAGTAGCCGCCGATGTCAACCGGCTTGCCTTGGGCCGCCTTCAGTTCTTCCACGATCTTGGTTTCGCTTTCGGCGAACGCGCCCGCAGCGCCGGCGAACTGCGCAGCCAGGGCGCGGTCGTCGGTTTGTGCGGCCACGGCCTGGGCCCAGTACATGGCCAGGTAGAAGTGGCTGCCACGGTTGTCCAGGCCGCCGACCTTGCGGTCCGGCGACTTGTTTTCGTCCAGGAACTTGGCGGTTGCCTGATCCAGCGTCTTGGCCAGGATCTGAGCGGTCGGGTTCTTGTACGTGCGGCCCAGGTGATCCAGGGATTCAGCCAGCGCCATGAATTCGCCCAGCGAATCCCAGCGCAGGAAGCCTTCTTCCAGGAACTGTTGCACGTGCTTCGGCGCCGAACCACCCGCGCCCGTTTCGAACAGGCCGCCACCGGCAACCAGCGGAACGATCGACAGCATCTTGGCGCTGGTGCCCAGCTCCATGATGGGGAACAGGTCGGTCAGGTAGTCGCGCAGCACGTTGCCGGTGACCGAAATCGTGTCCAGGCCTTCGCGGATGCGCTTGACCGAGAACTTGGTGGCTTCAACCGGGTCCAGAATGCGCAGGTCCAGACCGCTGGTATCGTGGTCGTTCAGGTACTGCTTGACCTTGGCGATGATCTGGGCGTCGTGAGCGCGCTTTTCGTCCAGCCAGAAGACGGCGGGCGTCTTGCTGGCGCGGGCGCGGTTGACGGCCAGCTTGACCCAGTCCTGGATCGCGGCGTCCTTGGTCTGGCACATGCGCCAGAGGTCGCCGGCTTCCACGGCTTGTTCCAGCAGAACCTTGCCCGAGGCGTCGGTGACGCGCACGGTGCCCGATGCCGGGACGACGAAGGTCTTGTTGTGCGAACCGTATTCTTCGGCAGCTTGCGCCATCAGGCCCACGTTGGGCACGCTGCCCATCGTGACCGGATTGAAGGCGCCATGCTTCTTGCAGTCGTCGATGACGGCTTGGTAGACGCCGGCGTAGCTGCGGTCGGGAATGACGGCCTTGGTGTCTTGCAGTTGGCCTTCGGCGTTCCACATCTTGCCGGAGTCGCGGATCATGGCGGGCATGGACGCGTCGACGATGACGTCGCTGGGCACGTGCAGGTTGGTGATGCCCTTGTCGGAATTCACCATCGCCAGTTGCGGCAGGGTCTTGTAGGCGGCGTCGATGTCGGCGGTGATCGCGGCTTGCTGGTCAGCCGGCAGCGATTGGATTTTGGCGTACAGGTCGCCAATGCCGTTGTTGGGGTCGAAACCGGCTTGCTTGAGCACGGCGGCATGCTTGGTCAGCACGTCTTTGTAGAACACGGACACGACGTGGCCGAAGATGACCGGGTCAGAGACCTTCATCATCGTGGCCTTCAAGTGCACCGAGAACAGCACGCCGGTGGTCTTGGCGTCGTCGATCTGGGCTTGCAGGAAGGACTTCAGCTTGGCGGTCGACAGCACGGCGGCGTCGATGATCTCGCCGGCCTTGACCGGGGTCTTTTCCTTCAGGACCGTCTTCGTGCCGTCAGCGGCGGTCAGTTCGATCTTGACGTCGCCGGCATCGGCGATCAGGGCCGACTTTTCGGTGCCGTAGAAATCGCCTTCGGACATATGCGCCACGTGCGACTTCGAATCCGCCGACCAGGCGCCCATCTTGTGCGGGTGCTTGCGGGCGTAATTCTTCACCGACAGCGGCGCGCGGCGGTCCGAGTTGCCTTCACGCAGAACCGGGTTCACGGCGCTGCCCTTGACCTTGTCGTAGCGCGCCTTGACGTCGCGTTCGGTGTCGTTGGCGGGGGCGTCCGGATAGTCGGGCAGCTTGTAGCCTTGTTCTTGCAGTTCCTTGATGGCCGCCTTCAGTTGGGGCATCGAGGCGCTGATGTTCGGCAGCTTGATGATGTTGGCTTCGGGCTTGACGGCCAGCGCGCCCAGCTCGGCCAGGGCGTCGGACAGCTTCTGGCTGTCTTCCAGATAATCCGGGAACAGCGCGATGATGCGGCCGGCCAGAGAGATGTCGCGCGTCTCAACCGTAATGCCTGCGGGCTTGGCGAATGCCTGGACGATGGGCAGCAGCGAACGGGTTGCAAGCGCCGGCGCTTCATCGGTGAGGGTATAGATAATCTTCGGAGTAAGAGACATGATCCTTGAATCTGTTCGGCGCATAGCGCTTTCGGCGCAAACCCGAACATGCTAAGCGGCGTACGCCGGTAGATGTTGTCGAGAGTGGGTTCGTATGGGCAGAGGCGGGGCGGACCCCGGATTTGCTCAATCCGGCAGGCGCCTGCCCTTTATTTGTTGGCTCGATAACTCGGCCAATCTGGGAAGTACGACTGCCACGAAGGCGACATTGTAAACCCGTGACAAGGGCGCCGCGCATGGAAATAGCTGCAAAATGCCGTCTTATGAGCAGGATATCGCGGCTATATGCGTGGGATATGGCGGATGGCGTTCGCGGATTCACGCTTGGCGCCGTTTCAGCCTGGTGTGATTTGACAAAATCCGGCGCCAAGCGCATTCTTTGCGCCATGAATTTCCGCGCCGTCCGCATTTCGCTGATTATTACCATCATTCCAAGAATGGTGGGTTAGCGCGCGACCGCAATAGTCACAAGCCACCCGCCCCACGAGGCGGGTTTTTTGTGGCCGCCTCTGCCGGGCACGTTTCCTAAAGCAGAGAACCGCATGCAAGCCTCCCCGACCGACACCGCTTTCCAGCACGGCAACGCCTCGCCCATGGAATACCTGCGGCAGATTCTGACCGCGCGCGTCTACGACATCGCCCGCGAAACCGAGCTGGACCCGGCGCGCGGCCTGTCGGTCCGGCTGAACAACACGGTGTTTTTGAAGCGCGAAGACAATCAGCCGGTGTTTTCCTTCAAGGTGCGCGGCGCCTACAACAAGATGCGCAACACGCCGCAGGCGGCGCTGGACCGCGGCGTGATCACCGCGTCCGCTGGCAACCACGCCCAAGGCGTGGCCATTTCCGCCGCCAAGCTGGGCGTGCGCGCCATCATCGTCGTGCCGCAGACCGCGCCGCAGGTGAAGGTGGACGCGGTGCGCGCCCACGGCGGCCCGACCGTCACGGTGGTGCAGGCGGGCGATTCCTATAGCGACGCCTACGCCCACGCGCAAACGCTGGCGCAGCAGCACGAGATGACCTTCGTGCCCGCCTTTGACGACCCCTATGTCATCGCCGGCCAAGGCACCGTAGGCATGGAAATCCTGCGCCAGCACGCCGGCCCGTTGCACGCGATCTTCGTGCCCATCGGCGGCGGCAGCCTGGCCGCTGGCGTGTCGGCCTATGTGAAATCAGTGGACCCGTCGGTGAAAGTGATCGGCGTGCAAACCGAAGATTCCTGCGCGATGGCGCAATCGCTGAAGGCGGGCGAACGCGTAAACCTGGCGGAAGTGGGGCTGTTTTCAGACGGCACCGCCGTGAAGCTGGTGGGCGAGGAAACCTTCCGCCTGTGCCGCGAATACCTGGATGAGGTGATCCTGGTGGACACCGACGCCGTGTGTGCAGCAATCAAGGACGTGTTCCTGGATACGCGCAGCGTGCTGGAACCGGCGGGCGCGCTGGCGGTGGCGGGCTTGAAGAAATATGTTGAACGGGAAAACGCCCAAGGCTTGTCGATGGTGGCCATCACGTCGGGCGCCAACATGAATTTTGACCGCATGCGTTTCGTAGCGGACCGCGCCGAAGTGGGCGAGGCGCGCGAGGCCGTCTTCGCAGTCACCGTACCGGAAGAACGCGGCAGCTTCCGCCGGTTCTGCCGCGTGATCGGCCAGCGCAGCGTGACCGAATTCAACTACCGCATTGCCGACGCGCACACCGCGCACATCTTCGTCAGCATGCAGATTGCGCGCCGGGGCGACGCGGCCGACATCATGGCGGCGTTGCAGGAACAGGGCTTTTCCGCCAGCGATCTGACGAACAACGAGGTCTCGAAGCAGCACATCCGCTACATGGTGGGCGGGCGTTCGCCACTGGCGGGCGGTGAACGGCTGTTCCGCTTTGAATTCCCCGAGCGTCCCGGCGCGCTGATGAAGTTCCTGTCAGAGATGGCGCCCAACTGGAACATCAGCCTGTTCCACTACCGCAACCAGGGCGCGGATTTCAGTTCGGCGTTGGTCGGCATCCAGGCGCCGCTGGCCGATAGCGCGGCGCTGGACGCCTTCTTGCAGCAACTGGGTTATGCGCATTTTGAAGAGACCCACAACGAGGCCTACCGCCAGTTTCTGATCTGACCCGACCCGACCTGACCAGACCAGACCTGATCTGGTCGGGTCTGGACTGAACCCGTTCCGGGTCAGCCCGGCTTGCAGTTCGCCTTGGCGGCTGACTTCGCGGTGGGCAAGGCGACACCCGGTTTGAGCTGCAACGTGGCGCGGCCCTGTGTTTGCGCCAATTGCAGCGTGGCCGCGCGCCAGGCGGGCACATCGTCAAACAAGACTTCCGGCCGGGATGACGACGGGTACAGCGGATCGGGCCGGTTGAATTCGATGGCGGGAAGCGCCAGGCATGTGTCTTTGAAGTTCAGCCGCGCCAGTTCACGCCCGTCGCTGACGCGCACCGCGCGAAACGCCAACGGCGCGTCCACGAACTTCGTGACTTCCGGCACGATCCGCATGTCGCCCTGCGCGTCCTTGATGCGGGTGGCGGGCTGCACCACCACCACATCCCGGCCCGGCGGAATGGCCAGATACGCCACGTCGCCGTCCACATCCAGCAGTTTTCCCTGGCCCAGATTCATGGCCTTGAGCGGCGCGTGGCGGATCAGCACCGTTTCTTGCCAGGCGGTTTCCACGCGCGTCCAGCCAGGCAGGCGGGCGTCTTCGAAGCGGGTGCCGCTGGGTTTGTCGCGGTCGCGCTGGTTCGATAGCGCAAGCCGGTTCACGCGCAACGCGCCGTTGGCGACCTGCAAGTGGGCCAGGACCGGATCGGTGGTGGAACTGGTGAAGTAGGCCAGCACGGCATCGGTTTCAAGCGCCTTTGCGTTGGCGGCGCAGAAAAACGCGTTTGAGGCCATGTCGCGGCCGTCGGGGTAGAGCAGCTTGCCGACGTCCCGGCCGCAGAGCTTGTTGCCCTGGAACGTAATGGTGGTGCTGCGGGTGTTTTGACGCTGGCCGGTGTTCCAGTCCTGACGCCCGCCGGTGGTGATCTCGACAACGAGGCCGTGGTTGTCGTAGATGATTGATGCGCCTGCGGGCGCGGCAAGCAGGCTGAGAAAAAACGCCATGATGCGGCTTCTCGTCATTTCCGCGGACTCCCTGGGATGGCTGGACCGGTAAATATATACCGCCGCCATGATGTACCGCCGCCGTCCTGTGGCTTCAGATCCCGGCCAGCCCATCCACGTGCACCTGCGCCTGCCCCTGTGGGCAGCGTTCCACGCGGGCTTGCACGCGATAAACCTCGCGCAACGAGTGCGGCGTGACGACATCGGCGGGCAGGCCCTGGGCCTGGATCGCGCCGCGATGCAGCAGCAGCGCGTGGTCGGCGTGGCGCAGCGCGATGTTCAAGTCATGCAGCACCACCAAGGTGATCAGCCGGTGCTGGCGCGTCTGACGCCGCAGCACGTCCATCACATGAAATTGATAGTTCAGGTCCAGCGCGGACAGTGGTTCGTCCAGCAACAGCAGGCGAGGTCGGCGCACCAGCGCCTGCGCCAGCGAAGCCAGTTGCTTCTGGCCACCCGACAACTCGTCCAGAAAGCGGCTGGCCAAGGCGGAGATACCCAGGTCGTTGATGACGGCCAACGCGTCCTGCATCAGCGCCTGACCGGTCGTGCTGTTGCTCCCTACGCTGTTGCCTCCCGCGCCGTGGCCTGGCGCACCGTTGCCAGACATGCCCTTGCCAGACATGCCCATGCAAGATGCACCCATGCCCGACGCACCCATGCCCGACGCACCGATGCCCGACGCTCCCTTGCCAAATCCGCCTTGGCGGCCGGAGCGCGCAGCGACCAGCACGGATTCGAAGACCGTCATGTGTACGCCTTTGGGCAAGGCCTGCGGCATGTACATGGCGCGTTCAGCCCGGCGCGCGGGCGTGGCGCGCGCCAGGTCTTCGTGGTCCAACAGGATCGCGCCGCGCATCACGGGGTTCAGCCCCGCCAGCGTTTTCAGCAGCGTTGACTTGCCGCTGCCGTTCGGCCCAAGCAGCGCAGTGACCGTGCCTTCGGCCAGCGGCCCGGCGCTAAGGTTCTGTAGCACCGGCCTGCCGCCGTAGCCAGCGTCCAGCCCGCGAATGTGCAGCGCTGTCATCGTCAGGGTTGCAGCACCAGCGTGCCGCGCATGTGTTGGGCATGCGCGGGGAACGAGCAGTAGTAGGTGTATGACTGCCCGGCGCGCAGGCGGCTTACCGGGAAGGTCACGGTGGCGGTTTCGCCGCCGCCCAGCATCGGGGTCTTGGCCAGGATGCGCGCGTCGCCGGGCGCCAGGAACTCATGCTGCACGCCGGCTTTGAAGCCGTCGACCATCACGGCGTCAATGTCTTCCGTCTTCGTCAGCACCCAGTTGTGGCCGGCCTTTTCCCTGCTGTTCTTTCCGGTGTGAATCAGGCGCACGGTGAAGTCGGTGCACGTGGACGGCACGACGATATGGTCAGGGCCGAACTGTTTCCCGGGGCGGCCTTCGACGTCGATGGCGCAAGCTGCGGGGGCCACTGCGGGGATTGCGGCGGGCGTATTGGCGGATGCATGGGTGGACGCGTTGGCGGATGCATTGGCGTCGCTATGGGAGGCCAATCCAGCGGGGGCGGCTTGCGCGGCGCCAGCGAACAGCAAGCTGGCCAACGCCAGGGTCAGGCGGGAATGCATCAGGGGAGTCTCCTTACGGGATGCAGGCTTAGGGGGACGTCAGGCGCGCTTTAACGCACGCACGACGATGGTGAGAAAAAACGGAATGCCAACCAGCGACGTCACAATGCCCACCGGAATCAGCGCGCCGGGCAATACCGTCTTGGACGCGACCGACGCCAGCGACAAGATCAGCGCTCCCGCCAGCGCACTGCCGGGCAGGTAATAGCGGTGGTCTTCGCCCAGCAGCAGGCGCGCGATGTGCGGGGCGACCAGGCCAACAAAACCAATCGTGCCGACGAACGACACCGCCAGCGCCGCCAGCGCGCTGACGCGCAACAGGCTGACCAGGCGCAGCCGTTTGACGTCAATGCCGAAACTGGCGGCGCGCTCTTCGCCCAGCCGCACGGCGGTCAGCTTCCAGGCGTCGCGCATCGAAAAGGGCAGGGCCAGCGCCACGGCCGCCGCCATGACGGACACCGTCGTCCAGTTGGCGCGCGCCAGGCTGCCCATCGTCCAGAACACAATGCCCTGCAAGGCCTCTTCGCTGGCCACGAATTGCAGCAGCATCACCAGCGCCTGAAAGGAATAGACCAGCGCAATGCCGAACAACACCACGCCCAAGGTCGAACCCCCGCGCCAGCGCGCCACGCGTTCCAGGATCAGCACCGACACCAGCGTGCAGGCAAAGGCCGAGACCGACACCACCATGCCGGGCGGCAGCGCCGGCACGTGCCAGTCGAGCGTGATCGCCAGCGACGCGCCGAAGGCGGCCGCAGCGGACACGCCCAGCGTGTAGGGGCTGGCCAGCGGGTTGTCGAGCATCGTCTGCATCTCGGCCCCGCCCAGCCCCAGCGCCACGCCGACCAACAACGCCATCAGCGCGTAAGGCAGCCGGAACTGCCAGACGATGACGCGCGTGCCAGCGCTGGCCGCGTCCGGATGCAGCAGCGTGTGCAGCAGGTCGGCCAGCGGCAGCGCCGCCGGGCCGCTGGCGATGTCGGCGAGCAGGCTGGCGAGGATGGCCAGCGCCAACACCGCCGTCAGGAACAAACGCTTGCGCACCGTGCGGCGGTACGCGGCGATGGCATCGTCTGCGCTTGCCGCAAAGGTCGGCGCGGCCGCCGTGGTCGGGCTGATCATGGTGCGATTAGCGGATGGATGGGGCGGCAGCGGCGGAAGTGCCGGCAGCGGCGGAAGTGGCAGCAGCGCCGGAAGTTGCGGCAGCGGGGGAAGTGGGAGAAGCGCCGGAAGTTGCGGCAGCGCCGGAAGTGGAAGAAGCGGCGGAAGTGGAAGAAGCGCCGGAAGATCCAGCAGGCGCCGTCCAGTACGTGCCGGCGTTATCCACGTTCAGAAACTGGCGGTACAGCGTGTCCAACGTTTCCTGCGGGTTCAACGCCGCAGCGCGTTCGGGGTAGAACCACTTGGCCATAGCTTCGATGGCCGCCACGTTGTAGGGCGAGTTGTAGAAGGCATGCCAGATACCGTAGGCGCGGTGCTGCGTCACGGCGCTCAGGTCGCGGATGCCATCGCGCGCCAGCAGCGTGGCGAGGCTGTCGGCGGACACTTGTGCGGCGGCGCCCGGGCCAACCAGCAGGCCCGGGCGGCCGGGTTCGGAGCGGCTGCCGGTGGCAATGTAGACGTCGGGTTTGGCGTCCAGCAGAAATTCCAGACTGACGTCGCCGATTGCGCCGGGCAAGACGGGGGCCGCCACATTGACGCCGCCTGCCGCCTCCAGCAAGTCACCAAAGCTGCCATTACCGGTGGTATGGCAGCAGGCCGGCCACACGCCCGCCAACATTTCCACGAACACGCGCGGGCGCCGCGCCTGCGGCACGGGCTCCACAATCTTGCGCACGCGCGCCAGCCGTTCTTCATAGAAAGCGATATAGGCGTCGGCCTCGGTCTGGCGGTCCAGCGCCTGCCCCAGAATCCGCATGCTGGGCACGGTGTTCTGCACGGGGTGCTGGCGGAAATCGATGAACACAATCGGAATGCCGGCATCTTGCAGCGCCGTGATCATCGGGTTGTTGCGCCCCGGCCCGTGGCCGCTCAGGCTGAACACCGCCACATCGGGCGCCAGCGACACGATTTTCTCGGGGCTGACGCTGGCTTCTGACGTCTTGCCGATCAGCGGCACGTCGGCCGCCTTCGGGTAGCGCTTGATGAGCTGGGTCCAGGAATACGGGTCTTGCTGTTTCAGCTCGCCTTGCCAGCCCACCACGCGGGCAACCGGGTCCTTCTGGTCCAGCAGCGCCATCGCGAAGACGAAGCGGCCTTCACCGAGCAGCACGCGTTTGGGGTGGTCAGGCACGGTGACGGTACGGCCGGCCAGGTCGGTGACCTGACGCGCGTGGGCGGCGGGCGCGACGCCAAACACGGCGCCAAATCCTGCGCCGAGCAGGGTGGTGGCGGCCAAGGCCGCGCGAAGCAAAGAGAGCGTACGCATCGAGACATCCAGGGTTGCGCCGTTGGCCGCGGGCTTGCGGGTAACGCGAACCATTCTTATCGACACGCAGTGTCCGCCAAGCCGTCTCAAGAAATCGTTAAGACGTGGCGGCGGTGCGGTGGGCACCGCACCGGCATGCAATAACGCTTATGGAACCCTCAGGTTTATTCATTGGGCGCTAATGCGTCGCCTGCCCATAATCCAACAGGCCTACGCGATACACCTCACCCATAAGGAAACGCCATGCCTAAACTCACCCACGCCGTCTGGCATTACCGGCGCGACAAGATGACCGCCCTGATGGACGATCTGGCGGTTGACGCCATCATCTTTACGTCAGCCGACTTCTTCCAGTTTGCGACCAACTTCCACACCGACGTCTTGCCCTGGGAACGCCCGATCTTTGCCGTTGTGCCGCGTAACGGCACGCCGTTCCTGGTGATGAATGAGCTGTCCACGCACCATATGCAGTTTTCCCAGGCGCAGGGAAAAGTCTGGATTACGGACATCACCTACTACGCGGAACATCCGCGCGTGTCGAACCGGTTGCCCTTGATTACGCAGTTGCCTGAAGTCTTGGCGGCAAGGCTTGCGGCGGCGGGGTTGGCGCGGTCGCGCATCGCGGTTGAAGGCGGCAGCCCAGTGCTGGCGCACGTGGGCCGCATCCTGCCCGAAATGGTGCTGCGTCCCGCCACGCCGGAATGCAGGTCACTGCGCTGGCAAAAGCATGAAGAGGAACTGGCGGTGATGGCCGCCGCGGCCTCCATTTCGGATTGGATTCAGGATCGCTACCGCGAAAACATCCAGCCCGGCCGCTTGGTGCAAGAGCTGGACTTTGCGATGGCGTCGCTATTCGTCCAAGAAGCCGCCACGCGGTTTCCTGGCGAGCATTTCGAAGTGATCCGCTGCTGGACCTTGAGCGGCCCGGCGTCTGCGTCGCCTCATGGCGATGGCGCGTCTTGCGGCGCACGCATCAACAAGGGCGATGTGCTGGTCAACATCGTCATCCCGCGCCTGAACGGCCTGACGATTGAAAACGAACGCACCTGGTTCTGCGGCGCACCCTCGGCCGAACAGACCCGGCTCTGGTCCGCCGCCCGGGCCGCCAATGACGCCGCCATTGCCGCCGCGCGCACGGGCAACCCGGTCTGCATGATGGATGCGGCGGCACAGGCCGAGATCGAAAAGGCCGGCTACGCGGACTTTATCCGCCATCGAACCGGGCATGCGGTAGGCATCATCCACCATGAATACCCGGAAGACATGGCGTTTTGCCAGCGCCCCTTGCTGGACAACGAGGTCTATTCCGCCGAACCCGGCATTTACGCCTATGGCATTGGCGGCTTCCGGCTGGATGACACCGTGGTCGTGGGCGACACGCCGCGCGTGTTGACGAACACGCCCAAGAGCCTGGAATACGCGACGGTCAAGTAGCCGCAGCGGGGCCAGCGCCGCCGCCTTCGAGCAGGCGCTTGGCTTCTTCACGCAGCGTCTCGCACAGGTCCGGCAGCACGATGCTGGGCGAGTTCGCTGCCCACAGCATGCCAATGGGGCCGAACTCCAGGCGCGACGGCATGCGCACGATGCTGATCAGGTTCCAGCGCTCGTACATCTGCGCAACGGAACTGGCCAGCGTGGCGATGTAGTCGCGGTCTTGCAGCATGGACAACAGCGCCACCAGCGAGCTCGTTTCCACGGCCGGGCGGGGCGGCGGCATGCCCGCATCCGACACGGCCTGGTCCAGCCGCACCCGCGACAACGTGCCGGGCGGCGGCAAAATCCACGGATAGCCGTCCGTGTCTTCCCAGCGCGGGGCCGCCAATTCCGCCAAGGGGTGGCCGCGCCGCGCCACCACGCTGAACGTATCGGTCATCAGCCATTCGGTGCACAGGCCGGAGCGGCTGGCGCGCACATCCAGCGGGCCGATGATCAGATCAATTTCACGTCGCTCCACGCGTTCCACCAAGGGCTCAAGCAATCCCTCGACCAGTTCGATCTGCACCTTGGGTGAACGCTGATGCAGCGCGGCAATGGCGCGCGGCAGCAAGACGGGGGCGGCGGACAGGATCGTGCCGATATGCAGATGCCCGGCCACGCCGCCTTTGACCGCTTCGATCTCTTCGCCGGTGCGCGCGGTGTCGCCCAGAACGCGGCAGGCGTAACGCCACAGCGCGCGCCCGGCCTCGGTCAGCGCCAGCGTGCGGCCGCGCACAAATAATGGCGTGCCGACCAGGTCTTCCATATCGCTTAGCCAATGGGACAGCGCGGGCTGCGTCATGTGCATCGCCTTGGCGGCGGCCGTCACGGTGCCGGCGCTTTCCAGCGCGGCCAGCACTTGCAGGTGACGCAGCTTCAGGCGGCGAGTCCAGGAGAGTTCGGTCGGGGTGGCATCCATGCGGAAATGGTAATGGATATCTCAGCTTTATTCATTGGCCGGATATGGGTGTTGAACCCCAAAATGCTTCATCCCTTTCATGAGGCAGACCCGTGACGAGTTCAAACGATTTCACGCCGCAAGCGCTGGCGTTGGGCTGTGTGGCGCAGGCGTTGACGCAAGATTCGCAGCCAGAACGCGGCTTGCAGGCGCTGGCCGACGCGCTGTCAGACCGCATCGGATATCGGCTCTTCACCGTCCTGGTGCTGGACCGGCAGGCAGGCTTAAGCCGGCGGTACTTTTCGAGCCAGCCCGTGGCCTACCCCACGGATGGCGCCAAACCCATCCGCGAAGACAGCGACTTCTACGCCCGCGTGGTCCAAGATGGAACGCCGCGGATCTGCAACGACCGCCACGACTGCCAACAGGCGTTTCCGGACCACGATCTGATTTTCTCGCTGGGCTGCGAAAGCGCGGTCAACGTGCCGGTGCGTTGGAACGGGCAGACCATTGCGTCGTTGAACCTGCTGCATCAAGCGGGCTGGTACCGGCAAGACATGCTGCCCGAACTGGCCTGGTATTCGGCGCTGGCCATTCCGGTCATACAAAAAATTAACCACACAACCTGAACTCCAGGGGGAAAACCATGAAACGTCTTAGCGCAGGAATCGCTGCATTGTTGATGTCGTTGGGGCTGGCGCCGGCCTACGCGGCGGATGCGTATCCCACCAAACCCATCACGATCGTCTATCCGTATGCGCCGGGCTCGGCGTCGGACACCATGACGCGGCTGCTGGCCGATGCCATGTCCAAAAAGCTGGGCCAGCCCGTCATCGTGGAAAGCAAGTCGGGGGCGGGCGGGTCAATCGCTACCGAACACGTCGTTCGAGCCGCGCCCGACGGCTATACCCTGTTGCTCAGCGCAAGCGGCACCATCGCCGTCAATCCGCATATCTATAAGCTGCGCTACAACCCCGTCGAAGATCTGGCGCAGATTTCCATCGCAGTGGAAGTGCCGTTCGTGTTTGTCGTCAGCAAGGATTTCCCGGCGCAAGACTACGCGTCGTTCAAGGCGCTTAGCAAGCAGAAATCAGGCGGCCTGACGTCTGCTAACGCGGGGCTGGGCACGCAGGCCCATTTGACGCAGGCCGCCTTCGCGAGATTGGCCGGCGTCAACCTGAACATCATTGGCTACAAGGGCGCGGCGCCCGCCGTCAACGACATTCTGGGCGGGCATGTGGACTCGATGATGGACAACGCCGCGTCGCAGATTCCGTATGTCACGTCGGGCAAGACGACGGCGCTGTTCGTCACCAGCGACTACCGCTTCGACGGCTACCCCAAGGTGCCCACGGCCAAAGAGCTGGGCATCACGGGGCTGGTGCCCGCCGGCTGGTTCGGCCTGGCAGCGCCCAAGGGCACGCCGCCCGCCGCCATCGACAAGGTGCAGACCGCGTTGACGGCGTCGCTGAAGGAACCCGACATCCAACGCAAACTAAAGGAACTGGGCTGGGTGATCGTGGGCAATACCCCCGAGCAGGCCTTGGAACGCGCGCGAGCCGACTACACGCTGCTGGGGCAAGTGGTTCGCGACATTGACTTGAAGCCCAACTGAGGCGGCTGGCGGGGCCGGGCGCAGGCGCATACAGAAAGAGAAAGGCCATCGGTCAAGGCGACCGATAAAGGCCCCTACAATATGCGATTGATTTCCATTCCCCGCCTTGCTCCATGCGCGTTCTAGTCATCGAAGACGACCCCGATATTCTGGCCAACATCACCCATCACCTGACGCGGCGCGGCTATATCGTGGACTGCGCGGAAGACGGGCAGCGGGGCTACGCGATGGCGGCCGAAGGCGGGTTCGACCTGATCGTGCTGGACCTGATGCTGCCGCGGCTGGACGGCTACGAGCTTTGCCGCCGTTTGCGCACTGAGGCCGCGTGCGACACGCCGGTGATCATGGTTACCGCGCGCGACACGCTGGACAACCGCCTGACCGGCTTTGACGCCGGCGCGGACGATTACCTGGTCAAGCCCTTTGCGCTGGCCGAGCTGGCGGCGCGCGTCAAGGCGCTGCTGCATCGCGCAAGCGGGGCGAGCGCGGCGCGCGTGTTGCGCGTGGGCGATCTAACGCTGGACACCCGTACCCTGGCGCTGGCGCGCGCGGGCCAAGCTTTGCGCCTGCCGCCATCTCCGCTGCAACTGCTGACTTTGCTGATGCGCGCAAGCCCGGCAGTGGTGCATCGCGGCCGGCTGGAAGAAGCGCTGTGGCGCGACTCGCCGCCCGACAGCGACAGCCTGCGCACGCACATCCACCAGATCCGCCAGGTGGTCGACAAGCCGTATGACACGCCGCTGTTGCACACCGTGCACGGCATTGGCTACCAGCTGCGGGCCGCGGATGGGACGTAAGCACGCGGCGCGGCGCGGGCTGGCGCGGCATCTGGTGCTGACCTATGTGGCGCTGGCCTTGCTGGTGGCAGGCTTGCTTACGTGGCTGTCGGTCTGGAGCGTGGGCAAGCTGGAAGCGCACCTGCAACGCATCGACATGGGCATGGCGGTGGAGCGGGTGCGCGGTGATTTTCTGGCGGGCATAGACCCGGGGCGGCCCAACCGGTTCTTTCACGGCGCGCCGGGCAGCGACGCGTTTCCGGATTGGTTGCGACGGCTATCGCCGGGCTTTCACAAGATTGAACGTGCGGGCCGCATCTGGCATGTGATGGTGGACGACCAGAACGGCCAGCGCTACATGCTGCTGCGCGACTACACCGACTATGAACAGAGCCAGGTGGCGTCGCACTGGGCCGCGGTGAGTGGGCTGGCGGGCAGTTTGGCGCTGGCGTTTGTGCTGGGCATTCTGGCCACGCGGCGGCTGTTGCGGCCCTTGTCGCGATTGGCCGCGCAAGTCAACACGCGCGGCGAGCAGCCCCCGCAGACACGGCTTGCCGAAGACTATCCGCCAGACGAAATCGGCCAGTTGGCCGCCGCGTTCGATGCCACGTACAACCAGCTTGAGCAGGCGCTGCGGCGCGAACAGCTCTTCACCGCCGATGTCGGCCATGAATTGCGGACGCCGCTGATGGTGATCTCCAGTTCGTGCGAGCTGTTGCGTGAAGAACAGACCCTGGATGCAGACGGGCAAGCGCGGCTGGCGCGCATTGAAGCCGCCGCGTCCGACATGAGCGACCGGCTCGACACCTACCTGATGCTGGCTCGCGGGGGCGACGCCGCCGAACGCTTCGCCCGCGAAAGCGCGGTGAGCACGGCGCGCGGTCAACTCGCGGCGTGGGCGGGCGTGGCCGAACGCCGGGGCATGGACCTGACGCTGGAAGAGGTCGCCGCCCACACCAAACCGCTGCAATTTCCCGCGCCGCTGTTGCGTGCCGTCTTGTCCAACCTGATCCGCAACTCCCTACAGTACGCGGGGCCGCAGGCGCAGGTCGTCATCACGGCGGGGGCAGATTTCATGCAGGTGGCCGACAACGGGCCGGGCATTCCGCTTGAACGCCAAGAGGCGATCTTCAGTCCCTTCGTGCGCGGCGAACAGCCGGATGCCGGCAACCTGGGGCTGGGCCTGTCGTTGGTGCAGCGTATCTGCGCACACCAGGGTTGGCAGGTGTCGTTGCAGTCAGCGCCGGGGCGCGGCAGCGTGTTCCGGGTGGAGCTTGCCGCGCCTGCCAGCGTCTAGAACGCAGGAACCTAGAACGACAGGTCTGCCGTGAACGTGAGCGTGCGCCCCGCGCCCGGCACGCCGTACAACTGGAAGCCGTCCAGCGATGCACCCACCCGGCTGTAATAGAACTTGTTGAACAGGTTGTCCACGTTCATGCCCAGCGTCACGTTCTTGTTCAGGCGATAGCGCGCCGCCGCCGAATGCAGCCAATACGACGGTGCTTTTTCGTTGTCGCGCACCCAGATCGGATGCGTGCCAGACGGCCCCGACACCGTGGAACTGTTGTTGTTCTTGCCGCCCACGTACTTGTTGTCGGTATAGCGCCGCTTGCCCACGTAATTCACGCCGTAGCTCAGCGACAATTCGTCGGTGGCCGCATAGGTCGTCCACAGGTTGAGCGTCCAGTCGGGAACGTTCTTGGCTTCCTCACCCTGATTCGCGCCCTTGGTGATGCGGCTTTTCATGGCGCTTACGCCCGCAAACGCGGACCAGCGCGGCGTGATGTTGCCGGACAGGCCCAGCTCAATGCCATCCACGCGCTTGGCGGGCAGGGCGCGCACGACATCGGTGGCGTCGTCGCCGTATTCCCAGGAATCGGTCAGCTCGGTGCGAAAGAGGGCGCCGGTCACGGACAAGTCGCTACCCGCAAGATCCCACTTGGTGCCCAGCTCCCACGTCTTGGATACTGCGGGCTTGTAGGTCTCGGTGCTGGTCGCGCCGTAGATGTTGTTGTTGGTCGATGCACCCAAGGCCGACGGCTGCGCCGCCTGGCTGTATGACACATACACACTGCCGATCTCTACCGGCTTGTAGGTCAAGCCGACGCGGCCGCTCCACGCGCCGTCCGTCACGCGCTGCGTGCTGGTGCCCGTCTTCTGCGTGACGCGATAGCGGTCATAGCGCAGCGCGCCTTGCAGCATCCATTGCGGGTTGAACGTCAAGGTGTCGCCCACGTACAGGCCCGTGTTGAAGATCTCGGCCTTGTTGCCGCCATTGCCCTTGACCGTGTCGACGCCGCCCATGTCTACCCCGCCCGTATCGCGCAGGTCGATCACCGGGTTGATTGATGGCGCGCGGATGCTGCGTTCGTGGTCGCCATAGGTTTCCTTGTAGAACTCAACGCCCGTCACCACCGCGTGCTTGATGGCGCCCGTGTGGAAGTCCAGGTTCAGGTTGGTCTGGTTGGCCAGGATGGTGTAGCGCTTGGACGTGCCGAAGTCGTTGCTGCGCAGTTGCGCATACGGCGACGGATCGTTCAGCGAGGCATAGCCGCTGTAAGACGGGATGCCGTCCGCGCTGTTGACCAGCGGCCCCGTGCCCACGTAGCCGTAAGACGTGCGCGACGTGGAATTGAAGCGCGCCGGAGCCAGCACGCCGATGCGGTCGGTCTGCTGCCAGCGGCTGATGTTCGACAGCCGTGCCTGTTTCGTGAAATCGTGCTCGACCTTCAGCGTGGCCTGATCGGTGCGGGTCTGTTCGGTGTACAGGTCGGGGTCGCCGTACCAGGCGTTGCGCGACACGTTAGGCATGCGCTTGCCGCCCGTGCCGCGCTGTATCGGCACGCCGCCATCGGGGATGTTGTCGTCTTCCTGATGCAGATAATTCAGCGTCACGCGGGTGGGCGTGCCCAAGCCCATCGCCAACGACGCCGCCATGCCCGAGCGGTCGAACTCGGTCACCTCGCGTTCGGCCACGCCATTGTGGTGGCGCATCAGGTTGATGCGCAGCGCCGAGCTGTCCGTGAGTTCCTGGTTCAAATCCGCGGTGATGCGCCGGTAGTGGTCGGCGCCCAGCCCGCCCGACAGCTTGTAGAACGAGCCCAGCCGCGCTTCCTTGCTGGCGAGGTTGACGCTGCCGCCCACGGCCGACACGCCGGATTCGATGGAGCCGGTGCCCTTGAAGACTTCGGCTTCTTCCAGGTTGAAGATGTCAGTGCGGCTGGACAGGCCCGCGTCACGGATGCCGTCCACTGTGATGCTCTGCTCGGCCGAGAAGCCGCGAATGGTGAACATGTCGCCCCAGCCCAGGTTGCCTTCACCCGAGCTGAACGTAATGCCCGGCACGTTGCGCAAGACGTCCTGCAAGCTTTTGGCCTGCTGTTCTTCCAACACGGCGCGCGGCACCACGGTGATGCTTTGCGGCGTGTCCAGCAAGGGTTCGGTGAACTTGCCGGATTGCACGCGATCGGCCTTGTAGGGTGGGGCGTCCGCCTGCACGGTGACCGGCGCCAGCTCGGTGGTGTTGTCGGCGGGCGCGGTTTGCGCATGCGCGTGGCTGGTGGCGACGGCGCCCAGCGCCATGCTCAGGGTTTTCAGGGCAAAACGGCCCTGATGGTTCGGTTTTGTGTGCGCCATGATGGATGCTTGAGACCTCAATGAGAATTGTTACCAATTCTAGAAAGGCAGGTCTCAAGATCTTGTTAAGACGGCGGCGACTCCAGTCAAGCCAGCGTGATGAGCGTTGCCAACCATATCCTCACGCTGGCTGCCCTCATCGCCTATTTGCCGGGCCCGCTGCACGTTACGCCATGCTTGCGGGGACGGCGACGCTGCTCTTCTGCGCACGTAAATACCAAAAACCAGGGGTGTGCAAAGCGAAAGGCAATCTTTCTAATTGAAACTTCGGCGTTGGCCATCGTGCGCCAGCGTGAATTTCAATTATTGCCTGCGGGATATTTCCCTGCGCGCGACCACCCTATAGAACAGCCCATGAACCGTACGTTTCGCATTGTCTTCAACCGTCGCGTGGGTGTATGGCAGGTGGCAAGTGAGCATGCAAGAGGTCAGGGCAAAGGCGGCAGTCCGTCCCGGTGCGTGAATGACACGAGGGCGTTCATACCCAGAGTCCTTGCGGCGGCCACGCTGTTTGCGGCTTGCGGAATGCCTCCGGCAGCAATGGCGCAAACCATCGTCGGCTCGGGCGATATTTTTCCCGGCAGCCCGGCGGACTGGGGAATCGCTACCGACTTTATCGTCGGCAACACCGCGACCGGTACATTGCGGATAGACGGTGGCGCGTGGCTGAACAACACTAATGGCGTTCTCGGCAACGGGGCGGGCGCGACCGGCACGGTCGATGTTTCGGGGTTAAGCAGCGGCTGGGTGCTGGGCGAGTCACTGTCCGTTGGCCGCGAAGGTACCGGCACGTTGAACGTAGTTAACTATGGTCGCGTGCAGGTCTTGGGCGCCGGTATTGTGTCGCTGGCTGAAGCGGCAACCGCTCGCGGCACCATCAACATCGGCGCAATTCCTGGCGCAGCGCCGGCGACGGTTGGCGAGTTCCTGGCGAAAGAGGTCCACTTCGGCGCAGGCACAGCCAAGCTGAACTTCAATACCAATGGGGGTGTTGATTTCGCTGCCAGCCTGAGTAGTGACAGCGCAGGCATCCACGAACTTAATCACTACAGCGGCACCACGACCCTGCGTGCCGACAGCAACGGCTTTCTAGGCCAAATCAAGGTAATCGGCGGCGAACTACAGATTCGGAACAAGCTGGGTTCCAGCAATACCACCATCGACAATTTGTCGGGCGCCGCCATCTCCGCGGCCATCCGGGTGGATGGCTCGAATGCCGTCTGGGCCAACGATGGCAATTTGTTTGTCGGCAGCACTAGCAAGGGTGCGTTGACGGTGAGCAATGGCGCTCAGGTCAATAACCTGTTTGGCACGGTCTCTGCGCAGCAGAACGGCGTTTCCGAAGTGACGGTATCGGGCGCAGGCTCCGTCTGGCGCAATAGTCATGCGCTTAGCGTCGGCGGGCAGGGCGGGCAGAGCGGGCAGGGCAAGGTATTCGTAGATGCGGGCGGCAGTTTGTTCAGCTCCGACGCCTATATCGGCAGCAGCGCAAACACCGTAGGCGACGTGACGGTGTCTGGTTTTCGCTCGTCCTGGCGTAACGACGGCAATCTGCGCGTGGGCGACATCTCGGGTCAGGGCAGCCTGTCTGTTTTAGCGGGCGCCATGGTGAGCAACCAGATCGCCTTGATTGGAAGCATGGGGGGCACCGGCAAGGTGACCGTCTCCGGAGCAGGTTCCGAATGGTTCAACAGCGGTACCGTGGCCATCGGCTATGGCGTGGGCGTAGCGAACGGCACGTTGACCATCGCGAATTTGGGCACGGCCACCGTTGGCGCGTCAGGCACACAGGCCGTGGAGTTGGTGAGCGACGGCATCTCGTTCCTGCCCAGCACCGCCACCATCAATATCGGAGGCGAAGTCGGATCGGTTGCGGTTTTAGGTGGCACGCTCAATGCCTCGGAGATCAAATTTGGCGCAGGCTTCGCCAACCTGAACTTCAACCATACCGACACCGGACTCAACTTCGCTACCCCCCTGCGGAGCCTGGGCTCGGGTTCTGGTTCTGGCTTAGTCCAGCATCGTCTGAATCAAGTGGCCGGCACAACGGTATTGACGGGGAACAGCGCCGCTTTCACGGGCAAAACGACCGTGTCGGGCGGCAAGTTGGTTGTCTTGGACAAGCTGGGCGGGACGGCCGATGTGTCAGGCGGCACCTTGCAGTATGGCGACGGCACCACCGGCGCGGCCAACCTTCTTTCCGGCAACCTGAACGTCGCCGGCAACCTTGGCACGCTGTCCATCCAGGGGCCTGCGACGCTGCAGGTAGCGGGCGACGTCGTGATGGCCGACAACACCACATTGGCCTTGGGGGCGGGCACAGGCGGCCCCGCTTTGCAGGCCGCCGCGGTGTCGCTAGGCAACGGCACGGTGCTTAACCTGAGCGGCATTACTGGCCCGATTCAGCAAGAGATGGTGTTGATGGATACCCAAGGTGGTATCCAGGGCGACTTTGCCGCGGTGAACATCAGCGGCTTCACGAGCGTCGTGGACTACCTGACTCTGCACACAGGCAAGTCGGCCGACAGCCTGAAGTACCTGGCCAGCTACGACCTGAGCTGGACCGCTAAGAACAGCTCTCGCCACGGCACTTTCACGCTGACTCAGCCCACGGACTCCTATACGGTGGGCGTAGCACTTAACGATCAGGTGGCTAATGCGTCGACGGGCTGGAACGGCACGACGTTGACCAAGGCCGGCGAGGGCACGCTGGTACTGACCGGCAACAACACCTACACCGGCGGCACTGAGATCCGCCTGGGTACGCTGTCGGTGTCGAAAGACGCCAACCTGGGCGCGGCGGGCACCGCGGTGTCCATGATGGGCGGGACCTTGGCGACGACGGCGGACTTCAGCTCGAACCGGCAGCTCAACCTATTGCAGAACAGCACGCTTGATGTCGCCAGTGGCACGCAACTGGATTGGACCGGTGCGGTCACGGGCAGCGGCACCCTGACCAAAGACGGCGCCGGCACGGTCACCCTGTGGGGCGTAAACAACCAGACCAACACGGTGGTGCAAGCAGGCACCCTGATTGGCAACAGCGCCTCGATCCGGGGCAACCTGTTGAACCACGCCTCAGTCGTCTTCAACCAGCTCACCGACGGCACCATCACGGGTCTGCTGCTTGGCACCGGCAGTGCCACCAAGCTCGGCGCGGGCAGCCTGACCTTGGGCGCTAGGAATGTGTTGGATTGGGACATCCAAGCCGGCACCTTGATCAGCGACGCGTCGCGCTATGCCGCCGACGCCAAGCTGGGCGCCGCCGGCACGCTACGCTTCGATCAGACGACCGACAACGCGTACGCCGGCACGCTATCCGGCAGCGGCACTTTCGAGAAGACGGGCGCGGGCGCACTGCAATTAAGTGCTGACAACAGCGCATTCTCCGGCACGACGCGGGTGCGCGACGGCGTCCTGACCGTGTCGGACAAACTCGGCGGCAACGCCGATATCACCGGCGGCCATTTGCAGGTGATGGGCACGCTGAACGGCAACGCCTTGATCCGCTCAGGCGGCGTGTTGTCCGGGTCTGGCACGATCGGCCAAGATGCCACGCTGGTGGGCGGGGTGCTGCAAGGTGCTCAGGGCCTAACCCTGACGATCGGCGGCAACCTTACCCTGAACAACGCCAGCCAGATCAACGTGGCGCTGGGTACTGCCTCGTCCACTGCGCTGTTCGACGTGGGCGGCGACCTGGCGTTGGCGGGCACGCTGAACGTGACGGACCAAGGTGCGTTCGGCCCGGGCGTCTACCGCCTGTTCGACTATGGCGGTGCGCTTACCGCCCAAACGCTGGCCCTGGGCACCACGCCCGCAGGCATCTCCAACGGCGACTTGCGCCTTCAAACGGCCGTGGCCGGTCAGGTCAACCTGATGTCCACGGCAGGCGCCACCTTGAGCTTCTGGGACGGCGACAATGCCGCGCAGCGAGATAACGGCGTGATTAACGGCGGCTCGGGACTCTGGCGTACCGACGGGCTGAACTGGACCAACCAGGACGGCACGCTGAACGGCCGCTTCCAGCCCAATCCGACGTTCGCCGTGTTCCAAGGCGCATCCGGCATCGTGTCGGTGGATGCGGGGGCGGGCGCCGTCGGCGTGACGGGCATGCAGTTCACGACCAGCGGCTACCGCGTCCAGGGTGACGCGATCGCACTGTCCGGCGTGGGCGGCGAGACCATTGTGCGCGTGGGTTCGGGCCAGCCCACCAGCGCCGGCACGACCGCCACCCTGGCGTCCCGCCTGACGGGCGCCAGCAAACTCGTGAAGTCCGACTTCGGCACGCTGGTGCTGGCGGGCGCGAATAGCTATACCGGCGGCACCGAAATCCGTGGCGGGACTTTGTCTATTTCGTCTGACGACCATCTGGGCGCAAGCGCAGGCGGGCTGACGTTGAACGGCGGCGCGCTGGCCACCACGGCCAGCTTCGATTCCACGCATGCAATGACGTTGACCCAAACCGCCGATATCAAAGTCGCGGCGGGCACCACGCTTGGCTGGCAAGGCGCCATCGGCGGCACGGGTAATCTGCAAAAGCTGGGCGCAGGCACGCTGACGCTGACCGGCGCAAACACCTACGGCAACACCCAAGTGCTGGCCGGCACGCTGGTGGGCAATGCGGGCTCGATTCGTGGCGATCTGCTGAATAACAGTGCTGCTGTGTTCAACCAAACCTCCGATGCGGCCTACGCGGGCTATGTGTCGGGCACGGGCACGACGGCCAAGCAGGGCGTGGGCATGTTGACGCTGACCGGCGTCAACGCGCAAGACTGGCGCATCGACGCGGGCACCCTGGCCGTCAGCGCCGGTGGCTACACCAGCAACACCACAATCGCCTCGGGCGCTGACCTGCGCTTCAATCAAACCTCCAGCGCCTCGTTCAGTGGCGTTCTGGCGGGGGCGGGACAAGTCACGAAGACCGGCGCGGGCACGCTGGAACTGGTGGGCGACAGCAGCGCCTTTGCCGGCCAGACGCAGGTGCAATCCGGCACGCTGCGGGTCTCGAACACGCTGGGCGGTTCGGCTTCAGTCACGGGCGGGCGCCTGCAGACCGACGGCGTGCTGGCTGGCGACGTCACGGCAAGCGGCGCAGGCATTGTCTCGGGTGCGGGCCACATCAACGGCAGCGCCACGCTGTCGGGCGGTGTACTGGAAGGCGTGCAAGGCCAGACGCTGGCGATTGGCGGCGACTTATCGTTGTCCAGCACCAGCCAAGTGAATGTGGAACTGGGCAACGCGCCCAACACCGCCTTGTTCAGGGTGGCAGACAACCTGACCTTGGCCGGCAGCTTGAACATCACGGATCAGGGCGGCTTTGGCGCAGGGGTGTATCGCCTGTTCGACTACGGCGGCACCCTGACGAACAACGGCTTGGCCATCGGCGCCACGCCCAACGGCGTGGCCGCCCGAGACCTGGCGTTGCAAACGGCAGTCAGCGGCCAGGTCAATCTGGCGTCGACATCCGGCGCAACGCTCGGCTTCTGGGACGGCAGCAACACCGCCCGCCATGACAACGGCGTCATCGACGGCGGCTCGGGCACGTGGCGCGCCGATGGCCGCAACTGGGCGAACGTGGACGGCACCTTGAACGGCGTCTTCCAACCCAACCCGACGTTTGCCGTCTTCCAAGGCACGGCCGGCACGGTCACCGTGGACAATTCGGCCGGCGCCATCGGCGTCACCGGCATGCAGATTGCCGCCGACGGCTACCGCATCGAAGGGGATGCCATCGCCCTGCAAGGCGCGGGCGGCGAAAGCATCATCCGCGTGGGCTCGGGGACGACGGCAGATGTCGGCATGACCGGCACCATCGCCGCCAGCCTGACGGGCGCCAGCAAATTGGCCAAGACCGACTTCGGCACGCTGGTGCTCACAGGCAACAACACCTACACCGGCGGCACGGATGTGCGCGCGGGAACCTTGACTGTGGCCAAAGACGTGAACCTGGGCGCGGCGGCAGGCGGCTTGACGTTGAGCGGCGGCACGCTGTCCACCACCGCCAGCTTCGACACCGCGCGCAGCGTCGTGGTGACCCAATCCAGCCGTATCTCGGTCGCATCCGAAACGAACGTCGGCCTGACCGGCTCCATCACCGGCAACGGCGATCTGGCCAAGACGGGCGCGGGCACGCTGACGGTGTCGGGTGACGGCAGCGCCTACACCGGCAGCCTGCTGGTGCAGGCGGGTGCGTTGAACATCGCATCGGCGGGCAAGCTGGGCGGTGCGCTGACGATGGCCAACGGCACGATGTTGCAAGGCACGGGCCAAGTCGGTTCGACCCTGTTGCAAAGCGGCGCCATCCTGGCGCCGGGCAATGTCGCCGGCACCTTGAATGTGGCGGGCGACCTGACATTCATGCCGGGTTCGGTCTACCAAGTGGCCGCCGACCCGGCATCGTCTGCGAGCGCCCGCGTGGCCGTCAGCGGCGCCGCCAATCTGGCGGGTTCCGTCGTGCACGTGGGACCGGAAGGCGGTTTTGAAAGCACGCGTCAGTACACCATTCTGCGCGCGGGCGTGGTCAACGGCCAGTTCGACAATGTGTCGTCGAACTACGCGTATCTGGCTCCGGCTTTGCGCTACGGCGCGCAGGACGTCACGCTGCAACTGGGCCGCAAGTTGGTACCCGTGAACCCTGTCGACCCGGGCACGCGCCCCATCGCCTTTGCGGACGCCGCGCAGACCCGCAATCAGCGCGCCGTGGCCAATGCGCTGGACAGCCTGCCGTCGGGCAATGCCTTGCACGAGTTCATCCTGACCTTGCCCAATGGCGCTCCGCCTGCGGTGTTCAACAACCTGTCGGGCGAAGCACACGCCAGCGTCGCGTCCAGCCTGATGGGCTCCAGCACCACCACGCGCACGCTGCCGCTGTCGCACCTGCGCGCCAATCTCAATGCGGGCATGCGCCCCGGCGCACCGACGGCGCAAGCCGGCGGCACGCTGTCCGCGTCCGCCTTGCCCTCGTCGAACGCGCAGCCCGCCTGGGCTGAGCTCGTGGGCAACTGGCAAACGCAGAACGCCACCGACAACACTGCGCAAGTCCGTCAGCACACCGGCGGCGTCTTCGCCGGCGCCGACCATGCGGTGGGCAACGGCTGGCGCGTGGGCGGCGCGGTTGGCTACACCGACAGCAAGATCCGTGTTGACGACCTGGCC